>Ga0123352_10014603_pt1 | contig 12500 bp, 4 predicted proteins | sample TergutLab28metaG_FD_89700 | JGI IMG/M metagenome (GOLD analysis project Ga0123352, IMG submission 89700) | Labiotermes labralis P1 segment gut microbial communities from Petit-Saut dam, French Guiana - Lab288 P1 | ecosystem: Host-associated > Arthropoda: Insects > Digestive system > Gut ... | reverse complement strand
TTTATTATCAACTTCTTTCTCAACATGTTTCGGGCATCATTATGCCCATCTTCAGGAGAACAAAGACCGTGTGTTACTGCATAGGGTGTACTGCGCTGGTTCTGCTGGATGTGGTTGGTAGCGGTTGTGGGGCGATGCGTTGTAGGATGCGAGCACTGTGAAATTTACTTTTCGACAGCTCTGACTAGAGGCACGATAGACTCTGGTGACTAGCCACCAGACTCTATCGTGCCTCTAGTCAGAGCATACCACCAAATATGGAAATTGCATTACGCAATAAGGCCTGTATGCAAAGATCTCTGCACCACGTGCGCGCATATTGTATATAGTAGGACCTTAAGTTCTCTTGAAGACAACCTGAAGATGGCCAGTAAAGGCCGAAACATGTAGTTGTCTAATATAGCCATTAAATACACCTTACCCTTTTGACGCCTAATGTCAACTATAGTGGTCGTACCGCACCGCTAACCTCTAAATTTGCATTTTATATATTTATTCAACAAATATAGGTACTGAATATTTTAAACACAGTATATACTCTCCGTTTTTTCTCTTCAAAATGCAGTTTGTTTCATAATTGTAACATATTTGGTTCCTGTAGTATTCACATTTTATATACAGGGTGTGCTAAAATTAAAAAAATAATTCCGGCGCCAAAAGATTAATTGACATATTTGTGTTTGACTACATACCCTTTCCACTAAAACCTAGTTGTTAATTAACGTACCAACAGCAATAACATTTTTAAAAATTCTAAATTCTATCCACATAGTGCATTTTCGTCTTTTTATGCTCCGAACAGACAGCAGCTGCTGTCCTGTATGACATTTACTTACTGGCTTTTACAACTGAATTCGAAAATTTTTACTATGAGGTACAAACTGAATTTCGACGTATAATTCTGGGCAATGAAATTTTTGAGACACTTATTTGGAATAACAAAACTAGATAAAGAAAAGAATAATTGTATTAGGCAAAAAACGGGAGCACAGGATATAGTAAAGGAAATAAAACAGTACCAGGAAAAGTGGCTACAACACGTACAGAGGATGGACACAGACTACCAAAACAAGCACCACAATATAAACCAAAAGGACGAAGGAACATAGGACGACCGAGGAAGAGATGGAGGGACCAACTTCATCTTGAGGATCAAGGTACAGGAAACACGCCTAACCCTTCAGGAACATGATGATGATGATGATGATGATGATGATGAATTCTGAGCAATCTTAGTGTGAAAGGCTAATAATTGGGCAACCGACTTTCCTTCTATCTGAAGGTAATATCCAGTGATACGCACTTCAGCTATGACACAAATGGAATACTCTATAGACTCGTATAAGCGTATGACCTGGGATAGCTCAGTTAGTATAGTGTCTGACTACCGAGAATTTGTAGTTGGGTTCAAAGCAGAGATACTATAAAGATACCTTATGCAAAGCATTCATACCGGCTCTGAAGCCCAACCAGCGTCCTATTTAGTTGGTAGTGAGGCTGTTTGCTAGGAGACAAGGCGGCCAGCGCGCAAATTTAATCACCCTCCCCATCTAACTTAAAGTTTAGGAATGAGTACGGCTATACTACGTCACAACCACGTGGCTGCATGGCGCGAACAGGAGCTTCGACTTTGCGTTTGTAGGATCCCGCACCAAAGAAACTGGTTTAAAGCAATTAGTTTCACGCAATGTGCAGTTTACAGTTGCATGACACTAGCAATTTGACGGCCGAAATTAAAAAGGCACAAAGCGTACTCTGAGTTTCAAGCAACTACAGTTTCATAAGTTCCTTGAGTTTCAGCTCAACCACTTTGCCTTGCTGTATATCAGAAACAAAGAGGTTCTTTTCATGAACCTGCAGTTCCACGATGCATATAACCTATTGCTTGATATCAGTTCTCTAGGTGTGGGAGCACGGCCTTTCTCACGCAATCTTGGTTCTTTAATTCATATCCTCAATATATTTTTTAAAGTGGGTCGGTAGCTCAGTCGGAATAGCGACTGACTACGAGCTGAACGGTCCGGGATCGAATCTCGGTAGGGACGAGATTTTCCGCCCGTCCAGACCGGCCCTGGGGTCCACCCAGCCTCCTATAAAATGGGTACTGGGTCCTTCCCGGGGTAAAGTGCAGCTGGGGCGTGCTGCTGACCACTCAACCCTCTTCTAGTGCCGCGGTCATGGAAAAGTAAAGCTGTGCCTCTACCCAACCTCTGGGCCACACCGGGCCTGTAACGGGATCACTTTACCTTTACATATTTTTTTAAAAATGAGATTCATTACAACAAGAACTACAAATAGCAATTACAATTCGTACTGACATTCATGACTCTTTTCCTTCGTAATATTCGAAGTGAGATACAGTCTTCCTAAATGTCATTCGCTTTGCACGTGTCCTTCCTGTATTTCAACTATAAAGGCCGTTCTAGTAAGCATAAACATCTTCATTGATGAAGATAAACGGCCACTCTCGTGCCTTCAGGGAGTGCCCTGCACGCCATTGCTGACCGACACTCAACGTCAAATAGCTTTTTAACTAGTTTAGCAAGTAAATTAAATATCTGAGGACAAACTACAGACATGAACAAGTCGTCATGATATTTCCATAGAAGAAACACGTTTGTTACTCTACACATTCATCAAAACTCTCAAGGACTGTGTGCAGGATACGCTTACCTTAAATCTACACCGTAGTTACTAAAGAAAGATGGGCCGGGTAGCGTAATAACTATAGCGACTGGCTACGGGCTGGACGGTCCGGGGATCGAATCCCGGTGGAGGCGAGATTTTCCGCACCTGTCCAGACCGGCCCTGAGGCCCACCCAGCCTCCTGTACAATGGGTACCGGGTCTTTCCATGGGGGTAAAGAGCGGCCGGGGCGTGGCGCTGACCCCTCAAAACCTTCTAGTGCCGTGGTCAAGAAACGGCATAGCTATATTTCTGCTCCCCCTATGGACCGAAAGACTTGTACAGAGCCTCAGTGCCTGTACAAGGGTGTACTTTATCTTTACTTTTACTAAAGAAAAACCATGTTCTTTCTTGATGCTTTACTGATACACAGAAAAATTAGCTGTTTAAAAATTAAAAAAAAAATGCTTTCGTAGTATGGAAAGAGTTGAAACGTGTTCGCATCTTTACCTTCGGCTGTGTTTACTTTCAGGTGTGCTTTGTACACTGAAATATAATGAGTTTACATTAGGGAGACCGAGCCTGCCTATTGGGGGTTTTCATACAAAAGATTACTGTATTTACTCCTACGATATTTCCTGTTACACTTGTGTATTTTAACATCGTCAGAGGAATGTCATTGGTCTACTTGAACTTTAATTTCGGAGTCGTAGGTAATATGTTGAAACCCCTCTCCGGGCACTCAATAATCGCCCCCCCCCCAATTATTAATGGAGTTGTCTCCAAATATCTTAGAATTACGCCTTATGTCGGAAGATTGAAATACAGCTCGAAAGAACTCGAAATAATACTTGTAATCTTTATATCTGGGGGTCCTTGACCCACGGGGCACAGCCGCACCGTGGGATAATTGTAGCGGACGCCGTCTGAACTCATGCATTAACCTGCTCGCGTGCCGCTTTATAATAGCAGGACGTACACAGACATGCAGTTTGTATCAAATTCTGGTGAAAGTTCCAGCAGTGAGTGCTGTTCACGTGACGTCACACCTCAAGGGAGTGCAGTGGGTGTGGAGACTGTTGCGTCGGGGCGGTGAGGCGTCTTAGCTTGTCATCAAGCATCAAGCGGAGGATAAGTTTTGTTAGCCTGTCATCACAAGCAGTAGGTGAGACATCTTATCCTGTTATCACAAGCGATGGTGCGGGGGAAGGATTTTAGCCTGTCACAACACGTAGAGGGTTAGGCATCTTAACCTACCGTAACAAACGGAGGGGTGAGGCATCTTAACCTATTATTACAGGAGGAGGGTGAGGATATTAGCCTGTCATCACAAACGGAAGGGTAAGGCATCTTTGCCTATTTTCACAAGCGGGGTTGAGGCACCTTAATCTGTCATCAAAGTGGAGTGTGAGGCATCTTAGCCTGTTATCACAAGCGAAGGATGAGGCATCTTAGCCTGTTATCACAAGCGAAGGATGAGGCATCTTAGCCTGTTATCACAAGCGAAGGATGAGGCATATTAGCATGTTATCACAATCAGAGGATAAAGTATCTTAGCTTATTATCAGAACCAAAAGACCAGGTATCTTAGCCTGACACCACATGCGAATGTTGAGGCACGTTATCCTAGACGTTCTCATGACCCGATCAGAAACCCAGCTTCCTTGTACCACGATGCAGCCGCTACTTCATTATCGATGCTGTGTAATTGTCCTGTGACAACAGCAACGGAATTTATTGGCTTCGAGTCCTTGTAAGAAAGAGGCTAAAGTGCTTCTAACACACTTTAACTTTAAATTAATTCATTATCTCTGACTTTCGTAAGAGGAAACTAAATTGAATCGACAATAAATATTTCAAGCACTATTCAGAGGTAACGATTGGTTGTAACAACAAAAGTCAAAATTTAGATTGCAGTTCGCGCAACACGCTTGTGCCAAAAGTGATTTACTAATTAATTTTTCAGACTTAAGAGAGCAAGCAAATTTCAATTTGTTGTAAGCTAAAGTAAACAAACAGCTTTTCTTTGCAAACAAAGTTACGTTTCAACGTCATATAAATGGACTTACAAAGCGCAGACTTAGACCATCAGTAACACTTATCCTGCTAAAGTGGAGAATATGGTGAGCTCTTAATAATGCCAGCAGATAGCAGATGGGATTTAATTCGGCGATTAATGGGTTAACTGAACAGTTTTTGGTGGAGATATTTATTATCAAATTTCATTTAAATCCGTTGAGTTGGAAAATAAATATACAAAGTGACTAACACGACATCTACATTAGGCCTTCACTCGATGCCTGTAAAAACTGCACAAAAGGATTCACATTCCGAGTGGGTTTTAGCGAAAGCGCTCTAAGTAATCAGTCAGGTAGGAAGAGTTGACAAGTGTGATCAGGTGTTGAAGGTAAAGGGAAAAGAAACCGAGAAGAGATCTGGGAAAAGTTTAATTCCCAGGAGGATTCACACGCGAGAAATAAAACAGGTCCCAGCTGGTTTTATAGCGCAGTGGAAATTCCAGTTTACAGGAAAGGGATTTGTAAGATTCCTTAAGTCAATATATTATAGTTTTTCGAACTTCAAAAATTCTACACTAAAACTTCCCCCACCACAAAACTGCAGGCTGATACTCTATAATAAATTGTAGACTGCTACTTTATACAAAACTGTAGGCTAATAATCTATACATAACTGTTGGCTAATACTGTACACTAAAATGTAGGTTGATATTCTATACTAAATGGTAGAGAGATACTCTATAGTCTAATGTAGACTCACAATTTAAAACAAATTGCAGGCTAATTCTCTACGCAAAATTGTAGGCAAATAAACTATACATAACTGTAGGCTAATAATCTATACGTAACTGTATTCTAATACTCTACATTAAAATGTAGGTTGATATTCTATACTAAATGGTAGACAGATATTCTATAGTATAATGTAGACTCGTAATTTGAAACAAATTGCAGGCTAATTATCTATACAAAATTGTAGGCTAATAATCTATTCATAACTGTAGGCTAATACTGTATACTAAAATGTAAGTTGATATTGTATACTGAATGGTAGACAGATACTCTATAGTATAATGTAGACTCATAATTTAAAACAAATTGCAGGCTAATTATCTATACAAAACTCTAGGCTAATAATCTATACATAACTGTAGGCTAATACTGTATACTAAAATGTAAGTTTATATTCTATACTAAATGGTAGACAGCTACTCTATAGTATAATGTAGACACATAATTTAAAACATATTGCAGGCTAATTCTCTACACAAAACTGTAGGCCGATACTCTACACTAAAGTACAGAATGGTTCTGTAGGCAAATCCGTAGACGAAAACTGTTTACAAAGCTCTAGGCTAATGTTCTTTATCAAACTTAGACTAATAATTTTCTTATACTACCGTAAACCAAATGCTCTACACAAAATTTTAGGCTAATTTTCTATACAAAAACTGTAGGCTAATACTCTGTACAAAATTGTAACCTAATAGTCTACACAAAACTGTAGACTAATAGTCTTTATCAAAGTGTAGACTTATACTCTACACAAAATTCTACACTAATATTCTTTACAAAACTCTAGGCTAAAACTCTACACAATACTGTAGGCTAATATTCTATACTAAACTCTATGCTGGTAGTCTATACAAAAGTGTACACCGAAGTGTAGACCGACTTAGCTTACTGAAATGTAGGCTCATATCTGAAACAAAACTACAGGCCGATACTTTGAACAACAATGTCCGCTAGCCGTGTATACAGACCCCGTATAACGGATTACGTATCCTCCTCCAAACATTATCTGTGACATTTCGCGACCCAAAACGCATGAGATGTGTCCGATAACAAGACAGGCGGCGGATGTTCAATTATTTGGTCAGTCCCTGCCTCACGTTTTCCGTATAGGCCTACAGACCGCACAGAATTAAGGCACAATCGGATTATCATGTTTGTCAGCCCGACTGTTAGTATGTCTTATCTCCCATACATATTTCATACGGTACGGTTAAAGTTGGTGGACCCTAGGACTACGTTAACACTTTAAAGCCCAGCCGTTACTTTACATACCATTACATTTAAGGTTCCAAAACTGTACATTCTTCTCAAACAGCATACTTATGCGTTTTATGTGGCTCAGAAAAAAACAGTGATTTTTCCCTATACAGTATTTATAAGCCGTAAGGAACGCGTTTGTTTTACGGTATGAACTGAATCTTTAAATATAAACCAGGAAAATCTTAGCGTTTAAGTCTTCAACTGAATACTAATGTCATCGAAAGGACAAGCGGGCAGAGCCTCGACACATTCAAACAAATCGATTCTCCCTTGGGCATCAAGCAGCAATGGACTCATAGTACACCTTCTTGCAACGTCATTGTCTTTGAACGGTTAAACTGTATTCACACTTCATTCCGGTCGATACGTTTCTCGTATAACCGTCACTTATAACGAATTTCAAAACAAAGACTTACTTGTAATATGTTTTCTTTTGGGTATTTCCCCGGCGTCAAAAGAAAACACATTACATACAGAACACGGCGAAAGCTTAAAATCAAGAAAGACTTACTTACTTACTCTATTAAGCACAGTCCTTCTTGAGAAGCTAACAGGTTTTCAGCTAGTCAAGAAATTCCCCCCATTGTATGGAACACAAAGGCTCATTACACCATTCACAAATGTCCGCCACCTGTTCCTATCCTGATCCAGTTCGATCCAGTCCACACTCTTACATCCCACCTCATGAAGATCTATTTTAATACTATCTTCCCATCTATGCCTGGGTGTCCCAGGTGGTCTCTTTCTTTCAGGTTTCTCACGACAAAGACGATTTATTTGTTATAAAAAGCTAAATCTGTTCAAGGCTGGTGTGAGACATTTCAGGGCCTAAATGGGGTTAAAAAATCCCATTGAACACGGTCGACTAGACTGTGTACAGTGGCGCCTACCATTTGTGTACATCTGTATACAGCTTGCTTCTTGTCACGTTCCTGGCGCTGATAATTACGAAGTGACTCCTAAATTTTTTAAAATCTCTGGAACACTGGCCTAACGTAAAAATATATATGGTGGCCCTAAGTCAAATAAGATAAATGGTGAAGCAATCCCATTACAGGTCTGGACAGGCCCGGAGGGTTCCAGGAGATTTAGACTCCCAGATTTTAGGACAATCGACACATGAAGGTGGTAAGCTTGTCAGCTCTACACACCGGCCACCTTTACCCTCCAGAAAATATTCCTGGTACTCCTTTCTGTTACAGGCTGAGTCGACCCAGAGCCATAGTGCGACCGGAAGGATTATGTCGATAAAAAATTCCAATAACACCATCGAGATACGAACCCGCGACCTTCAGACTTGTAGCGCGGTGCTGATAAGATAAAACAACAAAAGATAAGTGAAGATCGTCGTTAAGGAAGGTAGTTCAGCTCAATTTATATACAAATTTGAAACGCGTGAAATTACACAATTTATAATAATAATAATAATAAGTAACAAACTATTTCAGTGCAAAGTTTAACCCTTTAAACGCCGAGTTAAATCCCATATGCCCTTTGCCAGCATTGTTCGGAGCTCACCATATTCTCCACGTTAGCAGGTAAAGGGTTAAGTCAGCAATTAATTAATTCGAGACGAACTGCTAATGCAAAGCCACAAAACAACGAAATTCTAAAAGTCTTTGTGTTCCAATAGAGAGCAAGTGCGCTCTCTAACACTTTGCATAGTTTTCCTCCTTCTAGAAATGTTAAAGACGTCTCCTTTAATCACTTTAACACTAAGCTCTACTACATCAATATTGTGTCTTTATGACTAACATTCCTTCCAAGAATGGCCAACTTTGAAGCTAAAGTGACAGTACTCAAACTCCCTGGAGTGTTGCGAATGAGAAGACGCTGACGGAAAGGGCGGAGGGGAAAACGCAAATAGGGGGACAACCTGATGATGAGAGAGGCTTGTCTGTTCAGTCGATCATCCGTAATATCTCGATGCTATCGATCCCTCTCCAATCGATACGTATTTGGTAGGTCTAATATTCAAATCGGGTACTAGAATAGCAAAGAGCTGGGTCTGTGTAAAGTTGGCTTAGATAAAAGCTGCACAGGGCATGATAAGTAAGAAGACGACCACGGATTGTAAATTAAATCCACTGTAAGCCACACTATTTATGTACAAGCAGTTAACATCCCAAGCGGTGGTGAATTAATTACTGACAGAGCTGCGTGCATAAATTACGGTGTTATTTTAGAACACCGTATCAACTGGTGTCGTTGTATGGGAGTTCCTATCGAATAGCATACTGTCAGACTCCGAGCAAGCCAATGTAGCGGTACAAATGTTAAGTTGTATTCGGGAGGAACCCAGTTTGAATCCTGGTGGATATATTTTACTTGTTTCATAGTTTCACTAAGTCCTTCCAGGGAAGCAAATGCCCGGTTCGAATCTCGGCCGGAAAACAGGCCATCAAATATTTCTCGTGCTTTTTTCTCATTCCTTCCCAGACATATTTTTGAATAGGCCACGACATATTTATACCACGCACCCGTTAAATTCCCTCATTTTCCGTCTCGTGAGACGCTACAAGTAGGCGAAGGTCCAAACTGGACTGTAAGGACATCTAAGAAGAAGAAGAAAAGGTAGAAGAACAGGAAGAGGAGGAAGAAGAAGATGATGATGAAGAAGAAGAAGAAGAGGTAGAAGAATAGGAAGAAGAAGAGGAGGAAAAAGAAGAAGATCATGATGACAATGCTGAAGAAGAAGAAGAAGTAGTAGATGATGATGATGATGATGAAGCAGAGGAAGAAGAAGAGGTAGAAGAAGAAGAGGAAGAAGATGATGATGATGATGACGATGATGAAGAAGAGGAAGAAAAAGATGAAGATGAAGAGGAAGAGGAAGGAGAAGAGGAAGAAGAAGAAGAAGAGGTAGACGAAGAGGAAGAAGAAGAGGAAGAAGAGGAGGAGAAGGAAGAAGAAGAAGAAGAAGAGGCTGCAAGTGAAAAGACGGGAAGGTGGTACGAGGTGGGGTGACTTGGGGGGATCGTTTTCAGGAGAAGGATTTGGTGGAAAAGAGTGTCATATTTGCTGTTGTTCTGCCACTCAACGCCATATTGGCTGAGCCATTGACAGCCTCACTAAATAAATTATAAACAGCGAAATAAAAAAAAATTCAGACACGTGGTGATTGTCTACTTCAAAGTCTGTACCTGACCGGTAACCATAAGCTTATTATATTTTGACACTATATGAACTCTTCTGCTGAAACAGCTTCAGTATATAATCTAGCGTCATCATAAACCTCGTTCAGAGTTTATAACGGATAAGCAGATAATTCTTCTGCTGAAATGTAAAATGTTATTGCTTCCATCACAGACACACAACATCGAGCGTGACAGACCAAACTGTCGGCAGTTAATATTGGTCTGTGTTGCAGGCAAGTGTAATATAGGCGCAGCAAACAAGTAACCAATAAAATGTTCACTCGTTTACGACATGCACTGAATCATTCGCGTATTAATTTGCAACCTCCGGGAAACTACTCAAGGAGAAGAGGGGAAAAACAGTGCGCCTGTTAAGTTTACTGTACAAGTTATAACAGCGACGTCTTACACGAAAGACATATCCGTCCGGTCTGTCCGTCTGTATGTAACGTAGTACGAGAAGCTAAACTGTTGGACAGATTTTCTTCCGCTAAGAGTTGCCATTCAGTTCCGATCTTCAACCATATTGATCCACGACAAAGTCGGGTTTACTTAAGGTCATAAACGGGAAAGCAGACCGCGCATAAATTGCACAAAAAACGCCGTTGGAAATGTTGTGCAATACGCTCCTTCCAATTTATTAATTTTCAGTTCTATTTTTTCTTATATCACGCGACAGAGAGTGAGAAGGACAAGGATCCAAAACAACATTGGAAGCAAAATAGGCCACATAAACTTAATATAATACTATGGGGGAAAGGAGGGGTGTATACAGGAAATCTGAGGGAAAGAAACCAGTAGGAAGACCCAGGCGTAGATGTGTGGATAAGATTAAAGTGGATTTTCAGTAAGTGGGATGTGGGGGCGTGGACTGGATCGAGCTGGTTCAGGATAGGGACAGGTGGCGGGCTCTTGTGACTGCGGTAATGAACCTTCGGGTTCCATAAAATATGGGGAATTTTTTGACTAGAGAATCGATTAGCTTCTCAAGGGCTCTGCTTCATGAAGTAAAAAAGTAAGTAAGGAAGTAAGTAAACTTATTGTAAAAGGTAAAGTTACCCTTGTGCGCAACGCTTAAGTATAGAGGAATAAGAGGTAGGGCTCCACGAATTCTAAACATCGCCACCATACGGAGGTGGTCAGTTAAAATAATGCGACAAACACGTTGAAGATTGGGGCCCTGGATTTTGCTCCCCTATGTGTAATTGTGGACCGGGTAGCATAGTCGGTATAGCGACTGGCTACGGGCTGGACGGTCCGGGGATCGAATTCCGGTGAGGGCGATATTTTCCGCACATGTCCAGACCGACCCTAGGGCCAAACAGCCTCCTGTACAATGGGTACCAGGTCTTTTCCGGAGGTAAAGAGCGGCCGGGGCGTGAGTGACGCTGACCCCTCACCCCTTCTAGTTCCGTGGTCAAGAAAGAGTAGAGCTACACCTCTACTCCCCCTATGGGCCGTACGGCCTGTACAGAGCCTCAGTGCCTGTACAAGGGTGCACTTTAACTTACTTTGTCTTTTTTTTGTGCAATTACATGTTGAGTCGACATAGGCTTTGGCCATGTATCGTGAGTGACGACATGTGAGTAGCCTACACGTAGGATATTCTTGGAAGTGATTAGTGGGGTAACAGCTTGAATGGTACATATTTCATGGCTCACGTAACTATTAAATTAAATTCAATTCAATTTATTAGCCTGCCGGTTTAACAGAATAAGAGCCAACTGCAAGTCCAGCAAAAAGACATAATTTCAACACAAAAAACAGTTCAAATACACAAGAACAAAGGAAAAACAATGTGGTGGGGAAAGCAGTACAAAAAAGCACCCGGGCAAAAGACCTAAACCCCGAAAAATACGTACATAAAATCTGATGTTTTTGTAACCGTACATCACTGATACAATAATATAAACAGCCAACCAGATGCAACATTAACAAATTTTATTGATAATTACAATCAGCTCAACATGTTTTGGGCGATAATTTCGCCCATCCTCAGGAGCACTAGACTGTGTTTACAGCTTGTGGTATAATGCACTGACGATGCTGCCTGAAGGCAGAAGGAAATTATATTCCTCCCATGTCTGGTCTGCGTACTAAGAAACGGAACTCTAAACAAAGAGTATGAGTTAGAGGAAAGGCGAGAACTAAGCATGATAAAATTAAGCTTATGACTTACATACAGTACATACAGTACATACAACAATCCTGGAGAGAAAAGAAAGAAAATAACAAAAAAAAATTAATGTCTATCAACTACACAACACCAAAACTGAGGTGATAGGACTGTATTGAGAATGCTATGAAATCGATGAGTGTCCGGGGATGGAGGAAGAAAGCAGGAGAGAGATCTGTATGGGTATCATCCTGATGGGGGCACAGGTTAAACTGCGAGGACCTTATGCCATTAACCTTTCGGCGCCGGAATTATTTTTTTTTAATTTTAGCACATCCTGTATATAAAATGTGAATAATACAGCAACCAAATACATTAGAATTATGAAACAAACTGCATTTTGAAGGGAAAAATACGGAGAGTATACACCATGTTTAAAAGATTCAGTACCTATAGTTTTTGAATAAATATATAAAATGCAACTGTGGAGGTTAGCGGTGCGGTACGTCAATTATAGTTGACGTTAGGCGTCTAAAGGTTAAAGAAGAG
>Ga0123352_10014602_pt1 | contig 12501 bp, 8 predicted proteins | sample TergutLab28metaG_FD_89700 | JGI IMG/M metagenome (GOLD analysis project Ga0123352, IMG submission 89700) | Labiotermes labralis P1 segment gut microbial communities from Petit-Saut dam, French Guiana - Lab288 P1 | ecosystem: Host-associated > Arthropoda: Insects > Digestive system > Gut ... | reverse complement strand
ATTGTAGGTGAACCAACATTCTGCACTATCAATAATAAGGAATTATATTGTAGGTGAACCAACTTTCTGCATTATCAATTATAAGTAATTATATTGTAGGTGAACCAACATTCTGCACTATCAGTAATAAGTAATTATTCCATCAGGAAGTATATACCTCCCTGATGATGACCTTGTAGAAGTCGAAACTTGTAGGAGGGACGTTAACAGACAAATGATTATTTATTATTGACTGTACGATGTGTTGGTTCCAATACTGCATAGTAAAATGAAGATTTTATTTACGTTCATTCAGATCTTATCACCAGTCCCCTCCCCCCAGAATAAAAAAGATCCTAATCAAAATTCTTAACAAGTGGGACGGAAAAACCGTCTGACGCCATTTTCACTCCAAGCGAAGCGTGTAGAAATGTACACGCACCGTAAGTTCGCATTACGTAAAAGAAACAGAGAAAGAGGCTGGTAGGATCTTGATGAGTGAACCAGCGAGGAGGACGTACAGTCACGTTGGGCAATGATGACGACGACAACATCAACAACAAAACACGTGTCAAACACTTGTGAATCAGCACTGACCGCGAGATCAAGTGGCAACAAAGCGTTTTAGGAGCCTGGACTTGCCCACTTGTGTGAATAACACAGTACAGCAGCAGTAACTCGCCAGCAACGGAGTTACCCTGAAGATCCGTCCTCCGGAGGATCAAACTCTGATAGAAAATTGCAGGTTAGAGGAAACGTGGTCGCTGTTATTTCAATACACATTTCCCGTTCATTCACTAAACACAAAGGAAACGGCCGGCATTTCTAAATTCTGTTACCTCGTCCCTCTTAGGCCCAAATATCCTCCTCAGTACCCTATTCTCCAATACTGTAAGCCTAGGTCCCTCCCTAAATGTGAGAGACCAAGTTTCACACCCACACACAACAAAAATAAAAATTATAGTTTGTATATCTTGTTCTTTTTATTTTTGGCCAGCAAACTGGAAGACAAAAGATTCTGCACCGAGTGACATCAAACTTTGCTTAACTTTATTCTGCTCTTAATTTATTCCTGAACGAAATTTTGATTCGTTAGGGTTGTTCCCAAACAACTGAACTGTTCCAGTCTTCCAAACGATTTATTATCCACCTTTTATGTTTTGATTTTGCTCAGCAACTTAATCTAGAGGCATAGCCATGTTTTCTCAGTATTTACTTCTAGATCAGTCTCCTTACTAACGACTACTAAATGGCATGACATTTTATTTGTTAATAGTCTATTGGTGTATTAAACGACACTCTCAAACCCCCGTATTTTACAGAAAGCATTTAACCCTTATCCTGCTAACGTGGAGAATATGGTGAGTTCCTAATAATGCCAGCAGATGGCAGATGGGATTTAACTCGGCGTTTAAAGGGTTAAAATGTCCTTTAACCCTTACCCTGCTAAAGTGGAGAATATGGTGAGCTCCTAATAATGCTAGCAAATGGCAGATGGGGTTTAATTCAGCGTTTGAAGGGCTGAAGACCACTCACCACCTTCTAGGGCTTGTAGCTGGGTTAAAGGAATGCTCTGAAAATGTAGTCCGAGTTGTCCACTTCGCTTCATCACCAAGGCAACCCCGTAGGGTTTGCAACCATTCCTGCGTCTCTGATCGTGGCTATAGTGGCGTATTAAGGCTACGGTGCATGGTTCTACGAGGCTGGCCTAAACCGAAGAACAAATAGATGAATCTTATCGTTGAGAGGTGCAGATTATGCCCGTAGCTTCTATGTCATATCATTAAAAATGGCAGGTGACGCTTTCTTCAGTAGCAAGCATGAGGGTTCAGAGCATGAGTGCATGACTGATATTTAATTCTTGGAGAAAATTTTAACTGAACAAAGGTGACATTTAAAAAAAAAAGCTGTTGTAACAGTCTCCTTTCGTAGCGCTGACATGCTTTGATCATTATAATGCGTATCACGTTTCTTAATATTATTTTCCCACTTACGCCTTGCTCTTCCAAGTAGTCTGTTTCCTTCAAGTTTATCCGCCAAAGTATTTTATCAATTTTTCTTCTCCTCCAAGCGTGTCACGTCCCCCGCCCATCTCTCCCTCCTTCTTCTGATCACCCGAATGATATGCGGCGATAACTAACAATCACCGATTTCCGCATTTTGAAGTTTCATCAATCCTTCTCTTACTTCAGCCTGCTTAGAACCAAATATCTTCCTCGGCGCCCTATTCTCGAACACCTTCGGCATATTTTCTTACCGTGGTGTGAGAGATCAAGTTGCACATCCTCAGAGGAGAAATGTATATACATATATATATATATATATCTGTGAATTCGAATTGCACGTGTTGGCACTTCTTACCTGTCACCATTAACAGTCATTTTTCTACTTTATTCGAGTATTTATAATCTGTGCCCAGCTAACCAGCAATGTTAGAGAGGACAATCTCAGAACGAGTCTGCTTAGTTTTAAACATTGCCATCTGTTGGATATTTCATCGCAAAACATTAATGTACGAAAAAATGGCGGCAATATTGCGCATTAAACTTAAGAACTGGAAGTAGATGTGCTTACGAAATTAGTAAGACGTGTTTTAATACTTTTGTTTATGAATATTATTACACGAGGATGAAGTTGTCAATAACAAACAGCGACAGTAACAGGGTCCTACCCACTACATTTGGCAGTGAGCAGTCTTGTTTATGGACCCGTTTTGTCAATTACCTGCAACATTTGAATATCAAATATATGAATGCAGGCAGGAGATCGTAGACACAATCACGGCGCAGCTATAATTAAATGTGAGCAAAACAGATCTAAGCAACTGGCAACAATTATTGCCTATGAAACACACGCTTCGACATATTAGAACAATAATCCATCAGTGGACATCTTCCATTGCCTCTTGAAACCAGTCCACAACTCAAATATACTTCTAGGAAGTGTGTCATCCCCGTTGTGTGTGTGAAACTTGGAAAACTGTATGTAGTCAAACACAATAATAAGGCTCGTATGTAGAGATCTCTACACCACGTGCGCATGCATGCTTATAGTAACACCTTAAGATCCTCTAAGTCAACCTGAAGATGGCCAGTACAGGGCGAAACATGTAGTTGTCCATTATATAGTCATTAAATACACCTCATGTGACACAGTTGTGTTTGACTACGTACAATTTTCCAAGTCAAATATACTTGCTTAAAATCCCTTGCAATATTACCCTTCAATAATATACTAGTTACCAGTACACCCCCAAACAAAAGTTCTGAACGTGCTTATCACCGTTGTGTCGTATAAATTTTTGACAATGGTCTCATATAAATAACACCACTAACGTTAACAAGGACGTTTTCCCAAATCACCAATACTTAAAAAGATCAAGACTTTTCGGAATCTAAATACTTTCGTCTTCAGGTGATAAAACACTAATCGTAAGAAACAAGTTGACCAAAATGTGACAGACATATCCTTGTTATGATCATGCGTCTGTCACATTTTGGTCAATTACAATTTCATGGTTTTTATATGCTGGCCAATTTAAATGACGAAATGTCTGTTGCATTTTGGCCAATTTAAAGACGATGTCTCTGTTCCATTTTCGTCAGTTCAAAGACGATGTGTCTGTTACGATTTGGCCAATTTAAAGACGATATGTGTTACATTTGGGCCAATTAAAAGGAGATGTGTCTGTTCCATTATGGCCAACTTAAAGGCGATATGTCTGTTACATTTTGGCCAACATAAATGATGGCGTACCTGTTATATTTTGATCAATTTAATTGACGACATATCTGTTATATTTTGGTAAATTTGTAACTTAGGATTGGTGGTTTATTACCTGACGACGGAAGCAGTTAGCTCCCGAAACGTCGTGATTGTATTAAGTACTGATGACGTTGGAAACATCCCTATTAATTATAAGCCTTATTGTTGCACCGTGCATTTCGTAGAATCACTTAAATTATTAACCAACAACTGCACTTCCATAAATTCCACATAAAAACAGTTAAAACAATTAAAATCACTCCGACATGTTTCGACCTTTTTTAGATCATCACCAGGGAGCTATGTTTTTCCTTGCTAAAGTTATATTATAACATTCACAATTTAATTCGTTTCTGTAAACATGGTGTTGTGGCGTCTTATGCTACGTTATGAGGGACTGGCCAGTCCCTCATAACGTAACATACGACGCACACCCAGCCAGCTGCACTCTCAACAACGTATTCCCACATAACATGACATGCTGCCACAACACCATGTTTACAGAAACGAATTAAATTGTGAATGTTATAATATAACTTTAGCAAGGAGAAACATAGCTCCCTGATGATTATCTGAAAAGGATCGAAACATGTCGGAGTGATTTTAATTGTTTTGAAGTGTTTTTATGTGGAATTTATGTAAGTGCAGTTTGTTGGTTAATATTTGAAGTGATCCCTATTAATGTTAGTGATTTATTCATGTGTCTCCGTTTTCAATTTTATCCCCATTTTTTCTCATATTGCCTGCCTCTTCTTCACCGCAGAATTTTTTTACCGCCCTCTGCCATACTTATATAATTAAATTATTCATTGTAACTCCCAGAAGCTAACAGCAATTATCAGCTAGCCAAGAAACTACCCGTATTTTATGGAACTCGGATGTTCATTACCGCGTTCACGAAAACGCACTACCGATCCCTGTCCTGAGCCAGACGAATCCAGTTCTTACTCTCCCACCTTATTCACTTTACCTTTCTAAGTCTGTTATTTAAAGACGTTTCAGTTGCTGATGTCAGCGAATGATGAATGAATGAGTACAGATAATTGGCTATGAAATCAAAAGTACCCAGGAATAAATCTCTTCAATTTGTAACTTGTCCACCACAAATGACATGTACTGATATGGGATCAAACTCGGGCCTCCGGGTTAAGAAGCCGGTGACTCAACGCCTGAAAAATGTGCTTGTAAGATCTACTTTAATAATATTATTCTATCTATCCAGGCCTTTTTTAAAATGATCTCTTTCCTTCAGAACTTCCAATCATGTGGTGAGGTAAATATCAGTCATGAAAACACAACTATAGTAGTATGGATATATGATGTTATTTAATAGCAAAAAATAACTACATGTTTCGGCCAATAGCGGCCATCTTCAGGTTATTACAATTTAGCTCAAAGAGTGTCATATAAATGCCTATATTGCAAGGTGATGCTGAGATCTCTTTGAGCAAAATTGTATCAACATGAAGATGGGGGCTATTGACCGAAACATGTAGTCATTTTTTGCTATTAAATACCATCATAAATCCATACTACCACAGTTGTGTTTTCATGACTGATATTTACCTCACCTTTAGTCTTTCTACACACAACGGAGATGACACACCTCAGAACTTCCAGTCATGTATTTGTTTATGTTTCCTCCAACGAGGCCTATAATCCTTCTATAATCATTATCCTAATAATACTTAACGAAGGGTACAAATCCTAAAGCTCAGAACGAAGTTTCATCCAGTCTCACGTTACTTCCTTTTTTTTTTATTCTGTACAGGCCCGGTGTGGCCCTGAGGATGGGTAGAGGTATAGCTCTACTCTTCCATGACCGTGCCACTAGAAAGAGGTGAGCGGTCAGCAACACGCCCCGGACGCATTTTACCCCCGGGAAAGACCAGGTACTCATTTTACAGGAGGCTGGGTGGGTCCCAGGGCCGGTCTGGACGGGCGGAATATCTCGTCCCCATCGGGATTCGATCCCGGACCGTCCAGCCCGTAATCAGTTGCTATACCGACTGAGCTACCGGCCTACTTACTTCCTTTACCTTAGGTCAAAATATTTTAAAGTGTAAATCTATGTAATTAACTTGGGGTTCCTGTGTAAAGGAAGGAAGCCGGTTGCAAGTGTTCTGAAACGTACAGTTTGCAGGAAAATTCGCGGAAATAAATAAGAAATTATGAAAGGACAGGCTATTGAAAAATTCCATTTCATGTTAAGAATGTGCTTAAAGAATGAGACAAACAGACAATGATAACAAATTAAATAACCTTCTGAAAATTACAGGTATTTTAAATAATGTGTTTAGACCACAAAAAAACCTTAAGAAAACAAGAATAAAACTATACAGTACACTGGCCCTTCCGGTTTTGTTATATGGCAGCGAAACTTGGACTGTTATAGCAAGTGACGGCAGAAGAATAACAGCAGCAGAGATGAAATACATGAGAAGAACAGCAGTATACACTTGGACAGATTACAAAACAAATGCACAAATTGCAAAGGAGTTAAAAATAACACCAATTTTGGACAAATTACTGGAATACATGAGAAGCTGGATACAGCATGTAAATAGAATGCCTCGAAATAGATTACCCAGGGTAATGAAACGGTACTCCCCAACTGGCAGAAGGAAACGTGGTAGTCCTTTGAAGAGACTTCTGGATACGTGTGAATGGAACGGGTCAACAAGTGGCCCAACTCCATGACAGATATGATGATGATGATGATGGTGACAAATGGGTAAAATCTGATGGGTGAACAGAAACAATAAAACATGGGGGTGTTATTGACCACTTGGCTGTGGGCACCAGCACCTTAACAAATTAGAATCGAATAGAACGGAACTGAATTGAACTAAATTGTTACACCATGCGTCTATCACGCTTAGTTAATACCAATGACAACTTTTTACTATGTACTGAAGTTTTAAACATTTATTTCTTCGTTTCCATGTGCGATCCCATGGAATAACTGCTCCGAGTTTGAATATTTTTCGAAAATCTGTCGAGAAAATTCAAGTGTCACTAAAATCTGACAAGAATAACGGGTACTTTACATGAAGACCGATGTAAATTTTTGACAATATCTCACTGAATCCTTCTTAGAATGAGAAATTTTTCGGGCGAAAATTGCAGAGGAAACAAAAACACAAATTTTATGTACAATACCTTTTATTTCGAAAATCGTTCCGTTTTTTTGGGATAATGTGAAAAACATTTATACAGCCGGACATGCCATGGATATCAATATAGCTCATGCCCTTTCCATCTGGATACCTAAGACTACAAAGACACACTCAGAATATGTGATTCTTCGCTAGTTTTTCCACTGCTAAAATGGTTGCATGAACGCACATCAATGTTACTTACAGGCACATTGCCTGTCTTGTTCGTCATATTAACAAGCGTTAACCGGTTAATTGCCAGTTCATTATGTCAATATTTCAACGCGTGTGCAAGTTATTTACTGCCCTTTACTAGAGCAAGGCGCTATTGTAAGTTTCAGGTACGAGACATTGGGACCATCGGCTACAGGTTCTTAGGTGCGTTAGCAAAATTGCGCAAAGCGGCTATCAGTTTCTTCACGCCTGCCTGTCTGCCTTTCTTTGTGTCCGTGCGCATGGAACAACTCAGCTCCAACTGGTATGATTTTCGTTAAATTTATTATTGGAATATTCTTCGAAAATCTATCTGAGAAAATTCGAGTTTCATTAAAATGTACAAAGAATAACGTGCACTTTACATGAAGAGCTCTGAACGTTTATGATACTATCTTGGTGAATTCTTCTCAGAATGAGAAATATTTCAGACACAGTTGTAGAGAAAATCACACCACACATTTTATATTCGATTATTCTTTTTTATTTTCGAAAATCGTGCCGTTTATGAGATAATGTGGAAAAACATGCACGGCCGGACAGACTACAGATGACAGACAATACAGTACTGTGCATGAGCTTTCATTGCTGGATAGCCAAGGCTATACACACACACACACTCAGAATATGAAATACTTATTGAGATCTGCGTTCTTATGGGATTTTACGCAGAGTAAAATCCCATAAGAACGTACATCTCATTTACCCCGCCGCGGAGGCCTCATGTCACGCATAATACTTATTCATTTTCAAGGGCAAACATGGTTACGCGAACGTGGCTCAATGTTACGTCATGCGTGCACTGCCTGTCTTGTCGTACACGTGCCCTTCCGAACAATGTTCATTATCTAGCACTAGCCGCCACTGAAAAAAAAAATATCGTGTGTAGTGGTCGCATCCCACGCGCGCCGCGTCCATTCATTGCAGTGAGCCGTGCCCTATCAGGAGGCCGGCTACACTTCATTGAGGAAAAAACTTGAACCCATAACAAGAAACTGCACCTACCTCTCTAGGGAAGCGGGGGTCAGCAATGCGCACACCAAAAACAGGGACGTGAGCCAAACACAGCACTGTTACACCGACAAACAGGCCTGTGTTTACAAGAGTAGCAGGGCGTACTCGAATAGAAAGCAGCTACACATTACTTACTCCATGGACCACAGTCCTTCTTGAGAAGATAACAGGTTTTCAGCTAGTCAAGAAATTCCCCGCATTTTATGGAACCCGAAGGTACATTACCGCAGTCACAAGTGCCCGCCACCTGTTCCTATCCTGAGCCAACTCGATCCAGTCCATAACCCCACATCCCACTTCCTGAAAATCCATCTTAATATTATCATCCCATCTACGTCTGGGTCTTCCAAGTGGTTCTTTCCTTCAGGTTTCCCCAACAGAACCCTGTGAACGCCTCCCTCTCCCCCATGTGCACTACCTGCCCCGCCCATCTCATTCTTCTCGAATTTATCACTCGAAAAATATTGTGTGAGGAGTACAGACCAATAAAAGTGCTACATATATACTGCCCTAAATTAATTCTCAAGGGATTTCCATCGTTATGGTTCTCTTTTTATTTACTCATTAGCGTGTCGTTGCAGAAATACTCGTACTGTAGAGTTCAGGTACTCTGTAGTATGACCCTGTGGAGTTACGCGTGCTGTTCCGGACAATTCGAAGGTTGGAAGTGCTCTCATCTTCAGGTGTCCAGCTGTCCAAGAACAATTCTTCCCGGATTGCTTGATGTTTGAAATGCTTTTTGGATTGCTTGATTCTCGAAGACGACGCCGGAAACCACTCCGCCAGTCACACAAGACCTAAATTCTCTCAGACGCCGATTTTAAAACTCGAAATACGAAAAGTTGAGAAACAGTTCTTAGGCGAAAAGCGGCTATTAGCTTCGTCACTTCTGTCTGTCCGTCCGTCCGCATGGAACAACTCGGCTCCCACTGTTTGCACTTTAATGAAATTTGACATCTGAGTATTTTTCGAAAATGTGTCGAGAAAATTCAAGTTTCATTAAAATCTGACAATAATAAGGGTTACTTTACATGAAGACCGATATACGTTTTTGATCATATCTTTTTCAGTTCTTCTTAGAATGAGAAATGTTACAAACAAATTTGTATCGACAATCAAAAAACACATTTTGTGTTCAAAAACTTCCTTTTTTTTTTCGCAAATCATGCCGTTTATAAGGTAAAGCAGTCCCATTACAGGCCTGGACAGGCCCAGAGGGTTCTTAGGAAGTTAAGGCTCCTAGATTTCGTGACAACGGCACAGGATGGTGGTAAGGTTGTCAGCCTTACGCACCGGCCGCCTTTACCCCCAGGTAATAATCCTGGTACTCATTTCCGTTAGAGGCTGAGTCGACCCCAGGGCCATAGTGCGATCGGAAGGATTTTATGACAATGAAAAATTCCAATGACACCAGCTGGGATCGAACCAGCGACCTTCCGATTTGTAGCGCAGCACCTTAACCACTGTGTTACCGCGGCCCCCTTGCCGTTTATAAGATAATGTGGCAAAATATTGTACAACCAGACAGGCCACAGATTACAATATAACACGGAGCATGCACATTAAATGCTCGATACATAAGGCTACAAACACACACTCAGAGTGTGCAATATTCATCGTTTCCCACTACATCAGTGGTAGCACGATCGCAAACACATGTTACCTTATACCATATTGTCTTTCTTGTTGTTGATTCTAGCAATTTGTTCTGTAGCCATTCCTCCCTTGTCTCACCTATACGGAAGAAAAATCACGTGTTCCAGCACTGTGCATGGTGCACTAAACTGTGTCATTCCACCCATCATTACCCTTCTCCATGGTAAATGGGTTCGTGTCACCATGGCATGGTGCATTCCTAGGGTGCCTATGGTGGAACGCCCTCCAGATAGATATTGAGGGTAGCTGATTGAATAAGCAGTAGCGGACAGCCGACAAAAGGTGTTCCTCCAGCTTGGGGGTTGGGCGACGTGCTAACAACTCCTCGCCGTAAAAACGTACGAAGTTGCTAACATGTCACCGGGCCTCGGACTTGGACTGATCCTTGGAAGCTCTGAATAGGAATAGGAGGCGGGCCTTTGTTAGCACGGTAATGAACGTTCGGGTTCCATAAAATGAGGGAAATTTCTTGACCATCTGAGGATCTGTTAGCTGCTCGGGAAGGACTCTGATCCATGGTGTTGGTTAGTTGCCTTCTGCCGTATTGGAAAGACACAGCCTCTATTAAATGATCATGTAGCCAGCAGTTGCTTCATTTTCGGCACGGTATCAATGTTTCTCGTATGGAAGACCAATTGGACCAAACGATATCTCAGAGTTCGCCCATCCCCCAAATAACAACTTTTTTGTGCATTCATTTTAGTTTCCCAGATACACAGCGTGACAGACGGACGCGTATAGTTTATATATATATATATATGTAAACAATGACGCGTATAGTTTATATATATAAACAATACGCGTCCTCTGTCACGCTGTGTGTGTGTGTGTGTGTGTGTGTTTATGTGTGGCGTACTTAACAATGCAGTTGACAGCTCACATTTGTATAAGCAACACATTCGCCAAATTTGGGCCCCTACAGATTCAAGCAATTCCACAAACCGCAGACAGCTTCAGAGCCATTGATATTCACATATTAAACGACCTTCCTGAACAGATTTCCGTAGAAATGGTTCCAGCATTGTATTGAACATGGAAGCACCGAAAAGTGTTCTGCGCGCAGAGACTGCTTCCCGGGTGACAGCCAATATTAGTGTCAGTTTAGGTAATTACAGGCAGCTTTTACCGGGGAACTGCGGGTACTTATTGTGATACCTTGTACATACATACATAACGTAAATATAAGCATGCATACATACAAAAAGGCATGTGTGAGTACATACATTCATGTGAACGTACATGCTTGCATACATGGATACATACGTAAATACACACAAACATACATACATATATAGATACATACATATATAATACATAAATAATACACATACATACCTATACATCTATCCATTCATCCATCCAAATCTACATAGACACATTACGTAATACATACATGCATACATACGAACATCCATGCATGCATGCATACATACATAAATTACAAACGAACAAACTTACATTCACACATACATACATACATACATACATTAAAAGCAAAAATACGTACATAGAAACATAAATACATTCAAAACGAAAGAAACATACATACATTAAAAGCAAAAATACGTACATAGAAACATAAATACATTCAAAACGAAGAAACGTACATACGTGCGTACATACATTATAATTAAATACACACTTAACATTAAAAAACAAACAAACCTACACACATAATGCATACATACAAACATACATTAAAAACAAAAAAAAAGCATAAACACATACATACACACATTAAAAACAAATAAACCTACATACATACAAAAAGTACATACACAATGCATAATACATACATACATAATACACTAAAAAACAAAGAAAAATACATAATACGTACTTAATACATTCATTCATTCATTCATACACACACACATGTTCACAGGCTAAAACATTCCAACAAAACTCTCCACACTATTTGATGTGCCGTCGTCATATAAACACACCACGCGCCGCCACATAGAAAAATATAGAGAAATGCTGCTATAACGCAAGCAGTTGAAGACTTGCAATAAAAAAACATATGAATACAGCATCCTACACACCGGTCCGATATCTGACTCTGTGTACGAACCAACAGTATAAAAGCAGGCCTACACACAATTAACGCGTGTGAATCGAGCTTCGTCTTGTCTCGATGTCCAAATTTGGAACAGGTTTATCGCCTCGCCCATCCTGCCCACATCCTGCTGTCCGATGATCTTACCTTAGCGGGCTTTAACAAGGGACTCTGTAACAACGCAGACCCGCGTTCGTTCCCTGTTTCTGCCTGTTTCGACAGTTTTTTTTTTCCGAACTAGCTCGTTCGCACAATACGCCGAGCTAACGAACTTGAGGCAACAAGAATCCTCCGAAACTAAGATCAGCAATAAACTGTAAATGGTTATTTTTAACTTTTCACCGTGCATATTGTCTCAAACTTTGCTTTTTATTTACCAACATATGCACACTTCTAAAATATAATGTAAAACCTTGATTGGTTAAAACATTAAAATTACATTAAAGGCTCCGACATGTTTCGGTTTTTTTTCTTTAAACCATCATCAGGGAGCTACTTTCTTACACTAAAGTTACTTATATGCTGTACCGTTATGCTATATTGCGATGGCATGATGGCAGCATGTCGTGTCGTATATGAGATGTTTTCGGATATAAATGTTACTGTTGCTGGTCCTCCTTGTGTCTTTTACAGTGCAGCACACATAGCAAGACTCAT
>Ga0123352_10014601_pt1 | contig 12503 bp, 4 predicted proteins | sample TergutLab28metaG_FD_89700 | JGI IMG/M metagenome (GOLD analysis project Ga0123352, IMG submission 89700) | Labiotermes labralis P1 segment gut microbial communities from Petit-Saut dam, French Guiana - Lab288 P1 | ecosystem: Host-associated > Arthropoda: Insects > Digestive system > Gut ... | reverse complement strand
TGTTCTGCACGATCACCCTTCGTAACTTTGTTGTCCCGACGCGCTCAGTCTGGTAGGTGATCCTCTTTCGGGAAACGGGTGTGGTTCACCGAATCACATATAGTTTTAATTATTTCTTTTTTAATTGTTTTATTTACTCGATTTATTCTTGATATAAAATAATGGAGCGCTATATCCAGTAAAACAACTAGATCATTTCTTGGAAAATGACAGTCACTTCTCTGTACCCCCACTTACACCACACTCGTACGCGACTGAATTCGCACTGTACTGCTAGCGTCCGCTGTACGCTGCTAACGTTTTCTCATTTAAATCTCTCTCCTCCTACCTATCACCAATGGTCCTGAATATATGTTGACAGATTAACTTACAACGCATGCCATGAACCGTCCGTAACTGACGCCAGCAATCCTAAGAAACAACTACACTAAAAATGATCGGCTACAGTGGATAATCACTTTTTCATAGTTACTTGTGCATGTCACATTTTTCCCCATTATTTGTTCTTTCTAATACAATTATACTTTAAATATTAAACTAGAGAGCTGAAAAATAGGTAAAGTGGAGCAAAACTCCATGAAGAAATATGGGTGAATAAGGCTCCACGCATTCTTCGTGTCACCACCAAAGATGAGTTGTCAGTTTCACCACCAAGTCTCTTCGAATTTAGAAGGATGCGTGGACTGCAGAAGCCATCTAGGATTTGTAGAAAATAGTGAGCAATCTCTTTGCTTCAGCCAGAATTCTAACCCTGATCCCTCGGCCACGAACCCCCTAGCATATTTACCGTATTAACTCAGATATGTGACGATGGAACCGGTTGACCTATCATCATGACGGTGATCATTTCTTACCAAGTTTCTGAAACATAGACGAAAATAAATCTACGCATGTTTATGTTCCAAAACTAATGCAAATTAAGTAAATTTAGTGAAACGCGCCTGATATTACAGACCTACATCCTTCAGTAATGGGATTATTTACATATATTACTGTAACGTTAATTTGTTACCACCCTAGTAACAGTTCTTCCACCAGCACATGCAAAGTTTGTTAGCTGACTCCGGCAATTATACACTGAAACCTGACTCGCATAGAATGGTACAAGTTTAGAAGTCTGCGTCTGTTCCAGCAGGTGGATGCTGGCGACACTGTACCACGTTGTGTAGTGCCTTCATTTGTACAGCGTACATTTTAGCCCCTACCACATATCTGCTTCTATCACAATGACGAGACTTAGTTATAGAAACTTTAGTAAGACGGTTTTCTGTTGAAACAATGTAGTTTCCATTACAGTGCACGTTTTGTATGGGCTCACAAATCCGTGAAATAGTCTCAGAAGGACTGAAACTATTTTTATTTATGATTTCTAAGGAAAATACGGGCATAATGCAATGAAAAACTTACAAATTTTAAGGTAAACGGTACATTTTCTGAACCGTGCTTCGTGATACACATGCGTGAGAAAGACCAACAAGATGCATAATTTTCTTAGTAATTTATTTCACTTAATTTATCCTCGACATGTTTCGAGCAAGTAATTGCTCATCATCATCAGGAGGAGTTCTGTACAAACAGCATACAGTATTTCATCATGCATCTTAAGAGGGGTATTAATCGTATCGCGAATTCGTATCGTGTCAGCGACTATACTCCTCATAGAGATGCATGGGAAAATACTGCAAGCTGCTTGTACAGAACTCCTGTTCATGAACAGTTACTTGTTCGAAACATGTCGAGGATAAATTGAATGAAATAAATTATTGAGAAAAAGCGAGCATCTTGTTTGTCTTTCTCACGTAAATTCTAAGGTAATTCAGCTATCATTATTTAGAACACTCTTGTCTCAGACGTGGCTCTGTATTATATGGCAGAAAGTTATCAACATTTGGGAGAAAAAAAAACATTTAAATTTGTATTCGACTACACAATATCAGACAGTTACAGTGACTGAGTACGGGATGGACGTCTGAAGGATCTGAAATTGGAAGCAGGGGGTTCTGTCCTCCACCTTGTCTAGAATAGCTCTGTGGTCAGCCCAGCAGTGGGTAAAATGGGTCCTTTTTTCCGAGGGTCAAGGGGTCAAGACGTGAAGTTGACCACTCACCTTCATCTAATGTCGAGATTAACAAAAACGTGTAACTACATCCCAACTCCTCCTATTATTTCAGAGCGAAGTGCTTAATTAATTCAACACACGGACAGCGTTATAATTAAATTATTTACCATTCGAAATATGACCTTCAGAAAGGCACCAAGCAAATGTTATGTAGACAGTTTCACAATTCTACTGTTACAAAGAAGCCAAGAGGTCTCTACGCTTCTGTCGACATTGCAGCTTCATACTGAACACAAAGAGATACGTATCAAGCTTTCTCTTAAGAAATTTTCATTTTCGTGGTGTGGAAATTGAGAGAAACTGTGATTTAACGTTTTGTCTCCAGGGCTATAATACATAAGAACACTTCATTTTAAGGGTTTACTGTAAAAATCAGAATAGAACTTTTTAGTTTCTATTTCATATGATCAAACACGCAGAGGATCAGCGCGTCCTCATGTGACGGAGTTATTTCTGCTGTATAAGCAATTCCAGAACGTTACATATCACACGTTGAATACAACACTTACACCTCTTTAGCTCAGCAACTTTGTATTGCTATTCATTTTCAACAAATGCCTGCGGAATCTGATCGTTCCTTTAACAACACGGGAGATTATTTCAATGGTTGCTGATTGCATTGCGTGCTGGCATTATCGGTACTTCTGTAGCCCGTTTACTGAAGCTTATCGTAAATTGCAGTCAAGAGAAAGGGGGCAAGCGGTGGGGCAGTAGGTTGAGGCACTGCGCTTCAAGCCGGAAGGACGCGGGTTCAATTTTTCATTGACATAATCCTTCTTGCCGCACTGTGGCCTTGGGGTCAATTCAGTACCTAACAGAAATGAGCACCAGGATTATTTCCAGGTGGGTAGAGGAGGCCGGTGAGTAGGGCTAACAATCTTACCACCTTCATGTGCTTATCGTCTCGAAATATGGGAGCTTCAGACTCGTGGAATCATCAGGGCCTTCAAAATGCCTGCACAACATTGCTTTAACTTTTGCTTTGCTCAAGCTCGTGACTGAATTATAGTCGGTACTTAATATATATATATATATATATATATATATATAAAACAAATATGTGTAAAATAAAACTACGAACTATTTGAAATTAGAAAAAACTTGAAATTACATTTCTTGCAATGATTTGTACTCATTTCTGTCATAGGCTGAGAAGAACCCAAGGCCTTAGTGCGGCCGGAACGTTTAAGTTAATGGAAACTCCTATCAGGAAACTAACACGTTACCTTCCGACTTGCAGCGCAGTGACTGAACCAACTGCGCCAACGCAGAAGATAATAATGATTATATGTTTGTCTAATGATTATATTTATCATGATTATACGATCATATGTTTTTTATTTAAATTTTACTGTCATTATTCAATTACAGTTAAATTGAGACATCTTAATTGCTTCCTAAACCACCCTACGCTGAAGACCTCTGCAGTGATAAGAAGGGACGAAATGAATTTAGGAGCAGCTCAGGGTTTAAAATTTGGGTAGTGAAACTTATTGGCAATGGCCGTCACGAACTGACTGCGGTGCTGTGGTGGGAGGGTCACACTCTACCGTCGGTATCAGCAAGATTCCTGAAACTGTTGACACAACTGCAGCGTGTTTGACGTCTTTGGGGAAAAGGGGACAAAATGCTCGCGAAACTGAAGAAGAAAGCAAAACAGCGCTGTGTTGCAGGCAACCACGAACAGGGGACCTGATTTCTGATCTCTGTAAATTGTGCCATAATCCGTATTTTGTGGTGTTGTTAACTCTGTTACGAGAGACTAGATGCTGATGAATGTTAACACATTCTTGGATGCGATGCCGTGAAGTCTGGTAATAAATCAGTTAGCTCCGGAAGAAGCTTAACGGTTGAAAGGTTAGTGCGATGAGACAGTACTTTTGTCTAAAAGGGTTGTAGGTCTACGTGTCTACCAAACTACACGGCGTCACACGTGATAAGTCAATTTTAATAATCATCGCCGTGAGAAAGCATAGATCTCAGATTGTTGTGAGTTCAGAATAATGAAAGGCCTCCTTGACACTCTCTAGTTCATTAACGTGTTACTGAGAAATTTTGAAAAGCATTTACATGTACGTAGTATGAAGGCTCTCTAAGCGTACGAGGTAAATATAAAGGTAAGTGGGTCGCTCTGACGGTACCGTTGGCCCTGCACTCTAAGGCGTAGATCTGCGGCCCCTCGATTGTTGGGATCGCGGTTTCGAATAAGGCTGAGGGAAGGAATTTTCGTCTCTCCTGTTAGTTGTGTGTTCTGTAGGTAGCCACCTCTCTGGCGAGCTGGTCACTCGTTCAGACGAGTTCTACCGGGCGTGTGAGTGTCTGGATTTGTGTGATCTGGAAACCTCAGAAAAGAGGTGGCCTGTATCCGATTTGGGCTTATGGGCCACAACAAAAGAACTGTTACTGGTTTTCAATTGGCAATTAGTTGATCAGTATTTGGAACAGCGTGTGTAATGTATACAGTACTTTCTTACCATGGTGTTGTTTACCTTTTGTACATGTTGTATTTTGAGATGTCTTGTGTGTATTGTTGTTAGTTGTCTTGTGTGTAATGTCATCTTACGTGTATTTGCTGTACTATGTGTGTATTGCTGTTTTTACTTTTGATGCCGGACTGCTGGCTAGAAATCAGTATTCGGAAGGTCCTGCGACCGGCCACGTCGACACAGGTTCCTCTTGGTTTCCCTGTGTCTATATGCAAGTGCTGAGATGGTTCCCACGATTCCAAGTTGCCACTACATAATTCTCATGTAGCCCTCCCGACTTAAATTTATTAGTAACCAATTTCATATTTTGTATACATGTAAAATAACCACTGCCACCGGATGACAACCCAATTGCAGTTAATAATAATAATAATTATTATTATTATTATTATTATTATTATTATTATGTCTCTATGCATTCGTGACTGTGGCCCAGACGGAGGTATAATTCATATCCTGGCCACTGGGTACCGAAGAAAGATGTACCCATTGGATATAAAACAGCGGAATGCTTTGGGAAGGAGGAAACGTGTTTACACCTACCGAAAATCGAAGCAGATTCCTCACTACACGGTCGTAAGGCTCCAAACCAAAAGGAGCTGTCGAATCACTAGCAGCCACTTATGCAATCTCTTCATGAGGGCACTATACTCTTCAGGTCACCAGCTGTTGTGATACTGTTGTGTTTATCCTTTCACCGAGAAATATTAAGGAAATCATCTCGCGCTCAGTCATAACATGTTCCCAACCACATATCTTCATACGCACTATTTATAACAAACAATGCAAGTCGTTACTGGTAAATACGTATTCACCTAATTGCTGTACGTATTTCCACTTTGGTTTCTGTAACTTCATGTTACACTGTATGTAATCTGAGCAGTTGAAATTGGCATTGAGTAAACAAACTATAAATACAAGTATACACATTATAACGACATCAGTTTATACGACACATCACCTATATCGTCAGATACTCTGTGGTAATAATTAATTCCTGATTCTTAACCATATTAGAATACTCCTCGGTTAGAAAAACACTATGTATTTATTTCCCTTTACGACTTTATAACCGATTTCGACTCTGTGTGTGCATATACATATATATATATAATCCAAATCGGTTCTACCGGGGTGCTGATAAGTCCTTAGCCCGACCAGGAAGGAAACAAGCTCGGAAGAATGTCAGGGACGCTCGCGATTTCAACAAAATCGAGGCGCGAGCTGTCATGAAGTTTATTTTCTGCAAGGCAAGGCACCGAAGGAAATTCACGCCATTCTGACAGAAACATTGTCTTGTTTCCTTCCTGGTCGGGCTAAGGACTTATCAGCATCCCTCTACGTCATATATATATATATATATATATATATATTCATAAGTAAACACAGACCGTCTACCATTTAAGTCGACTGGTTAATTTCTTGGTCCTGCAACAGCGCAACTCGGGCTTATTGTCTAAGCTTCTAGACCACACACAATTACACACACAGACACTCACACTCACACCAAGTAGGACTCCAATGAACGAACGATTAGCTCGTCGCAGAGGCCGCTATTTATACAACACACATCAAACACAAACGACGAACATCCATGCCCTCAGCGGGATTCGAACCTGCAATCCCAGCAATCGAGTGGCTACTGACCTACGCCTTAGACCACACGGCGACTGGTTAATTACTCAATGCTAATCCGCTTTACAACAGTTTACTTTAAAAGAGATTTGTGTGATAGCAATAGTGAAACTTCTTTGTGACCGTACTGAATACGTTTCGGTTATGATCCACCGCTACTAAGAAAAGTCGTAATTACATCGATTCAAATTGTGCATTCTGTGGCTGAGTCTATTACTAGTGATTGTAACTTCGCGTGATATAAAGTACTTCTTTGTGTTACTGTTTAAAAGTGCAGTCAAACACGAGTTAAATAAAAGCTAAAATGTCTTGTAAACTAATAACACTGTCTCGTTCATTTGCAGTTTTCAGTTTCAGTAATACCAAGGAAAATTCTATAAGTAATTAGTGTAACAACCATATAATATATAATCTTGCCAACCTCACAACGTTGTTAATACAAACTGAGTTCCAGATTACCTTATACTGAACTATAAATGGAATAAAATTTTATATGATATTTTGCAGTAGGAATGGAAGAAAATCTGAATATTGCTGAATATTAGAAATGTCCTCGCTACTGCTACATTAGAAAGGCTTTTGCTGTGCGATGTGAATATGATCCAGCAGGCAGTTACAAACCATTAACATTCAAATTAACCCATTTGTCGTTATGTATATTTACATTTTCATACACGTGTAAATGTAAATTTCAACTCCAATCCTCGCCGATCCCTTCCAAACAATAGAGTATTTTCGAGAAGTTACGTTACACTTCACTTGCTAAATACTAAGCCTGAATATTTTAATTTGTGTTCCAGCATTCCGTTGTTTGCTAAAATTAGTACAGTTATTAGCAACCAAAATTACATGGAGTCCAGAGAGAGTATAATATCCTACATATAATAAAAATAACGAAGGTTAACTGGATTGGTTATTTTTTGCGTAGGAACTGTCTTCTAAAACACGTTATTGAAGGAAAAATATTAGGGAAAGGATACAAGTGACGGGAAGACCGCGGAGATGATGGAAGCAACTACCGGATGACCTTAAGGAAAGGAGGGTATACTGAAAATTGAAAGCGGAAGCAACTAGATTGCACCCTATGGACAGCTAGCTTTAAAAAAATTGTCGTAAGACAGGCTACAAAATAAACGAATTCTCACTAATAACTTCATTCTTCACTACCATTGCAGCAGCATCACGTTCTTCCACTGTTGCACTGATACACAGGGACGTGTCCCTGAATTGCTGTAATAGATATATGTTTGCAACTTAGATGGTAACTATTACGATATGCATTCAGTATTACCCCTTTTAAAAATTTTTAACCATTTTAATATTACTATTTTAACTGTACTATTGCGCGTCTAAGATATAACTAAACGTTACTGTATTTTTCCTTCCAGAGTACCTCCATGCAACACCAGAGAAAGGTCACAACATGGAGGAAGTTTTGGTGTGTATGTATGATGACTTGTCTCACTGCATGGTCCATGGATAAATTTAAAATCACGCGGTCTGTCTGCTACATATTCGGGCTTTATACCGCATTCTCCACTGCTGACGTACATCTGGCGCCATTATAACGTTAATATAATATCACTCTAGCAATACGTTTATGAGAAGATTGGTAAAAAAAATCGTCCAGTAACTGCCTAGTAAAACCTGTCATTTGTTCTGCAATTAGGCAGGAAAGGATGACTCTGCTGCCCTCCTGAACGCACAAACTAGCAGCAGTAGGTCCGAACACACAAACTCATTACGAAGTAACAGGGAAGAACTGCCTGTAATAGCAGTACAATGAAGCTAATATTTCTGCTGGTCCTTTCTGCAGTTTTGTGCCTTTTGTGCCCTTTGTGTTGCTGCTGTAAACGATGGCACGCTGGATCGTGTTGCGAATATCCAATGGCTCGTAATTGCGACATTGAAATTCAAGGAGCGCTGCCACAGTAGTCACTGTCCGGAACTTCGCTCTGGCTCTGTCGGTCGGTCTGCTGGTGCTGCTGCTGCCATCGCGACGGAAGGAAGAGCAAACTGGACAAACTTCGGCACAGCTTGTGACGTTAATTGCTGCAGGGCAGTAGCTTGCCGTACAACAGGGCGTCGCTTCAAGTCCATTTTCTTTTTGTTTATTTAACAACATCCTCTCAACTGCGATTAAGATATAAATATGAAAGAAAAGCGGTGAGTGAAGTTACCGAAACTTTCGATGAAGGCAGGTACGGAAATCTTCATTGTAATTTAAATACTTCTCTGTTAAAAGGTAATCCCTGAGAATAAATTGTTTGTCCTTCTCAAAGTACCTCATTTATATATGAGATCAGAAACGGGGGTAGGCGTATATACGAAAATTACTGTCTTCTTGTAGCTTGTTAAATAGTCACCGAACTACACGACGTCATATTCCAGAAGACTTTTTTTTAAAGATATCTAACATACACCCGGAAGGCCACATGGAGATGACATGCCAGTGGGATTGTTCATGACAGAATGTCTTTGTGAAGCACGTACGAATGTGTTCTATTTCAGTCGTTCCGTCAAATATTGTACACAGTTTTGTAATGCATATCAGGTATCTCATCCTACATAACGGCTTGGATTCGAATTTCTGACGCTTGGAATCAAAATGTGAATTGTAACTGTTAATTCTTGTCCCCCTTCCCTCCCCCCTCCCTCCCACCATCCATTCACAACCACATTCAAACTCTTAGCTTTTCTGTCGGGCCAAATGTAGCTGTCCTAATCAGGTGTGCGGTGGTTAACATTAAGTATCTCATTTAGGTCCCAGTTTTTACTGACCTACATACATACATACATACACACACATACACACACACACACACACATACATACAGACATACATACAATCATACACACATACATAAATGCATACATACAAACATATAATTGTACATAAACACATACACACACACGCACATACAATCATACACACACACACACACACACATATATATATATATATATATATATATATACATAAACATACAATTATACATACATACCTAAATACATACATACATACATACAATCATCACACGTACATACAAACATACATACATACATACAAAAACACACATACAAACATATGTACATATGCGCGCACACACACACACACACACATACATATATATATATATATACATTACATACATAAATACATAAGTTTATATTACATATTACATATACTTTATGCTTACTTCACTAACTAGTATCTGTTGTTACATTACAGATGATACAGTGCTGCTGCTTAACACATGTCATTAATTGTCAGGCTGCCTCCACATGTACACTGGTTCACATGTAAGTGACTGCAAGTGTCGGACAGACAGCGTTCATCGTCAAACGGTCTCGACGTGTGCATACTTCCACCTACAAGTAACTCCTAGCGTCTTGCAGATCGCATTAATCGCCAGTCGGTCACGACATATACATACTTTCACCTATAGGTGATACATAGTGCCTGAGAGCGCTTATCATCATAAGGTCTCGACGTGTTCACCCTTCCCCCAGCAAGTCAGCAAGTGACCCCTAGTGTTTTACAGACAGTGTTTATCGTCAGAGGGTCCCAATACATAAATAGGCCTACACACATTCATGTATAAGATATTTTCCGAAGAATTCTCAACAGGTGTTTTTGCATAGTTGTTACACATTCTGCGAAATGTTTTTCTTTTGAAATCAATAATGATGGCGTCATACATTTAAACCTACCAGAGCATTAGTAGGTGACTGGAGAATTCTGCATTGTTATGAACTACATAATTTGTTCTCATCACCAAAAATAATTGAGAGAATCAAGTAAAAGAGAATGATAGAGGCGGGTTGTAGCATGCATGAGAGAAACCTGAAATAACTGCAACATGTTGGTCTTAAAACCTGAATCCAATAGACCTCTTGAAATACTTACACGCAGGTAGGAAATTACTGAAATATATCTTAAATAAGTGAGAGGGATGGATATTTACTCCATAAAGCTGTCTCAAATTACAAGCCATCACCGTAATGATTTTTTGGGTGTGCAGTAAGTCAGGGAATTTCTTTAATGGTCAAAAAAGGAAAAAGCTCCATTATACAATGGAAACAAATAGTGTTGAATGATATCAACGCATCAAAAATAGATCCTAGAATATGTAATGAATAGTTTGAAAGCTTCTCACAATTCAGATAAAAATTTTCTTGGACTGTTTGGCCTTGAAAATGGGGTAGATAGGATATTCCGAAACGTCGTTAAAGAACTACCATTCTATGCTGCATAAAATCCAGAATAGCGCAGATTTCTTTTATACGGCAGCGGAAATCTGAAATCTAGCAAGTAGTTATGTCTTGTCTTCCATTAAAAGCAATATATTAGAACAAAGAACATTAGCAATTCATATGTTGGTCTGTGTGGATATGAAACTTCTCCTTTGGCAAGGAATTAAAAAGGGATATTCGAGAACACAACACCGACAAAATTATCTGGACCTAACAACAAGGACGTGACAGGGGGGAAGATAGAATTTTATGATGCGAAACCTCATAATTTGCATCTTCATCATCCTCCTGTTATTATTGTTATGATCAATTCAGACAATGTAATACTGATGGGACATTAAACGTGCGTGGGGGAGACAGGAAACTCATGTAAGTTTTCAGTCTGATGTACGAGAAACGGAAATATCTTGGGCGAAATTGAGTGGTTCAGGATAAAGGAAATAATTGTGGAAACACATCCGTCTCTGTGCTTTCTTTGAGATCCAACCACTTGAAGGCTTAGAATTTAAGTACCTGCTCTGGTTGTAGGTAGAAAAAAGATACACCTGATTCCATTACCTTATGTCTTATTCTATTTATAAAATTTCACTGATATATTTAAAATATGTAAATTTTTAAGCAACCTTTGAAGGTATGTAGCAGACAGGGTTAAAATTTAAGAAATATTCGGTTCGTCGGGTTAGAGAGTACATTGCTGGAGGGAAACACTCATCTAAGTTAATTTCCCTCTCTGCTACAACCCTATTAAATAAGAGAGGATGATGTTCGTCTCCTAATAACATCACGAACGTTGCATGGCGCGCGGTTCCACAACGGGGAAGCATTCACATCTCTTCTCGAGAACAGAGGACTGCAGCTATTCGATTATGACGTCAAATTTGGCGCTTCGTTTTTCTTTGTATTCGTGGTTCTGTCCTGCTTCTGCCGCGTAGCTCCAGACAAAAGCAGGAATGTAAAAGTGAATGTAAATCTGGAGTCCGTAATGGTATTATAATATGCTTCAGGACATTTCAGGAGTGTTTGCATTCTTGTCAGTGCCTATTAAAATCGCTCTGTCCTTTACGACTATCTGTGCACGTCTAATAACCCGACAACTGCCGCAGAGATTCGCAAGAAAATTCACATCGGAGAGCTTTACGAAATATTGTCACGCCTTAAAAATTTTCCTTAATTCCAGTTCTTTACCTGAAGACCCATGGAATTGCAGTTGAACTGGAGGAACACATCGCTAGCGTAAAATTACAACCTTCTGCCTTTTTGGGGTCTTGTTGAAAAGGAACCAGATAGGATTTGGGACCATTTGAACTTGTATCCAGTCATTATACACCCAAACCTTGTTTTACGCACGTCTGTTTATGCATTTTTACTTTAAAGCTCCTTGCCACTTTACACCACTTCTTAATTCGCCTGCTCTCTTGTCGTTGATTAACATATTTTTTTTTATTTTTTATTTTTGTGACATTCAGCGGACCGTACCTCTTGATACATTCGTATGATGGAAGCCGACAAGATGCACTATTTCTCATCTTCATTTTGATATACAACTCTACATGTTTCGGACAGAATTACTAACGAGGTCGGGATGATTTCCATCCTGACCTCGCTAGCAGACAGTCAGCACACCAGTACGACAAATAACAATTGCTGTGAATGCAGTATTAAGACTCCTGATGATGGACAGTAAGTCTGTCCGAAACATGTAGAGCTATTTATCAAAATAAAGTAGAGAAATAGTTCATCTTTTTGGCTTCCATTATACGCATACTTTTTTATTTTCATTTATTTAAGCCCATTCATTCTTAAGGGAATATCACTTGTTATAATCTTAGTAATTAAGCAACTTAATGCATAAAATCCTGTTTTATAATAAGCTTATTATATGTCTGTATATGTTTCGAGCACTATGTGCCCATCATCAGGAGGTCAAAATTGTATTATACAGCATCTGGTATCATCACACCTGTAGGTGGCCGTCCGGTGCACAGGTTGAGAGACTTCTTCTTCTT
>Ga0123352_10014599_pt1 | contig 12504 bp, 7 predicted proteins | sample TergutLab28metaG_FD_89700 | JGI IMG/M metagenome (GOLD analysis project Ga0123352, IMG submission 89700) | Labiotermes labralis P1 segment gut microbial communities from Petit-Saut dam, French Guiana - Lab288 P1 | ecosystem: Host-associated > Arthropoda: Insects > Digestive system > Gut ... | reverse complement strand
TGCATAGCATCTTGTGACACAATTGACAAAATAGGCCTGAGGATGACTAATCTATAGTCGAAACATGTAGCCTTATAATTACCTTGAGTAATAAAGTGATTGTGCTGACGTACACTATTTAATGTTATATTACATTACAAGCACATCATGATGCTTCTATTCAAACAATGAACATTGTTATAAATAAATAAATATATATTTCTGAGAAATAGAAACTTTAAATTGCAGTCCTTCATTGCGCTTCGTTTATGTGTGATTGTTAGACGGCCGGAGCTGCCGTAAGATCTTAATTTTGCGAAAGAAATACGGAAGAAGGAGACAGGAGAATGATCAATGTTTTCATCTGAAGATGAAACTATGAATGTTGTGTTAATTTTGCTGACACCGAGCACTAATCACCACCGTTTGTCACCCTCTACGTCACAGAGAATGGAGCAGGTCATTTAGCATACAACTGTTGACAGCACCCAATCACCGATGTGTGGTTGAAACTGTCAAACAATGGCTTCATATATGGCCTGATTGCACACACTAAGCAAACGTATCACAAGATGTGCGAAGCATGATTTTCGGACAGATATAAGAGCATTTTATAAACTGATCTACAAATTTAATAATTATAACGACTTAAGTGCCATTATAGCTACGTATATTACTGTACAGGAATCCGTATATGAGATTACTTCTGATTTCTGCCTTAATATCTGCATTCTTGTAGCGTAGGAGCTAACACTTTTTAGGTTTCTTAGGTGTTGGCTGTGCATTACTGTGCGTAGGAGAAAATGTAACACGGACTACCCTACAAGTGCGCAGAAACGAGGCACTGTGCAGACATTGATTTAAAAACCACAGCAATCGGTGAATGTGTCAGCACGACAGCCTCCATTTAATTGGGGCTATACCTTGCTCTGTTTATCGAATTATCCATTTCAGGTGCTCTACAAAGATAGTTTTGAGAATCAGAAAAATATTGCACACTTGAGCGTAATTTTTAACAAAGAGCTTAGAAGGAAATGAAGGCAATTGTGTTTTTATACTTAAGCTTTCATCTTATATAGATTTAAAATTTTTAGTAAATTATTTATCAAAGTCTCTTCAATTAAGTCCGCTAAGTGTTTCGGAATTCTTAAAAAATCGTCGTTGTTAAAAACACGTGGCCGTAAATGATTAATAGTTTTCTGCTTTGATATTCTCGCTTTCTCTTTAGAAAGAGTAAGTTTGAAATGGCCAGTAGCAGACACGTAGACTCTCTGAAGCGGGGACATTAACTTTATAGCAATTTATGAAACGACTTCTTCACTTATTTCTGCATTAACTAGGATTACTGACACTGGGGCACCCCAACGGCGGAGAGAAGGGCAAATGTGATCCCAGATATCAGGTTTCCACCTCGGTATATACGCTGTCGTAGCTGTTCTGGGTTGTTACGTTCGGACTGATTTACCCTTGAAGATGGGACCTATAGGCTTCTCCGAAACGTCTGTAAACAAATACCAACATACGCTGCGTAACAACTCAGAAGACCGAAGACCTCAGATATGAAGTCTTTAGAAGTTATTTTAATTCAGCGAATATGGCAAAGGCTAGGATTCTGACTGAGTCAGTGCATAAATGCAACTGTGGCCTGGTAATTGCTTCAGTTAACACGAATTGTAGGACAATGCTTAATACACACTCTCACTTATGTATACAGTTATTCCATTGGTCAATACTGACAGGAACTCGCTAAAATATAGTATGAAACAAAACATCAGCTTTCAATTGTGGTTAAACGTTAGAGCTGCTAGCAGGTTCCCTTCACATCTCGGAAAATGGGTCGTGCAGAATCGAATGAGATAAAAGATTTGTGAGTGATAATGGTGATATAATGGCTGGGAAGAATGTGGTTACTTGTTGGAACGCTCTATATACGTATACACGTAGGTATTTGCCTTTAAAAAGAAGTCAATTAGGAAAACGAGTTAGGTTAGTTGATTAGGTTAGTTGATTATATATATATATATTTATTTATTTACTGCAATTGGGTTGTTACCCGGTGGCAGTGGTTATTTTACATATAAACAAAACATGGAATTGGTTAACAAAACATGAAATTAGTTAGTCAGCCGAGAATCGGATTTCATGTACTTGTTGTTGTGTGTGTTCGTTCGCGCTCTTCCAGAAGTTTGAAGCTACCATGTCAGTTTCGATGGTTTAATATATTTTCCTCCTGCAGTATCTCCCCCCCCCCCACCACCCCCCCCCACTATTTTAAAACAATTTTTTTAATCTTCTAATCTTCATAATTAAGTCGCGATTTCACACGGTGATCTATCCAGCACATCCTTGCAGATTAAAGTGATATCTTTTATTCTCACATAATATATGCATTTTCGTTCTTCATTATTTTCATTGTGTGTAATCCTTTCTTTCAACAGGAAGTATAAGAGACGCTCTCGGCGTTTATAATGCATAGTTTAAATAGCTTGGTAATCTGGGTTCAAGTTTCGCCAACATTTCCATAACACATTATCCTACCAGCTTCTATAATTCGAGAGCTCACAAAATACAGCCTCCTTAGTAAATCAAAATCGTAGCCCATAACGAGTGGGACTGCGACAATCCGCACTTCTTCCGTTTCCCTGGCAACAAATTCTCTCCCTTGCGTATCTGCACGACCGTTCTTTCGTCTCGAAAGCGACCGAGCGTAATAAGAGCAAAGGGATGGGCGTCTGGACTAAGGAGATTATGGTCATCTGTATCTGGCCGTTCGCTCTTACCCTGCTATTCCATACTTCCACTGGACAGACATCAGCACAGATTCGCTGTCCATATATACAGGGCGATTAATAATGTACTTCGGGATTAAAAAAAATTATTATAGGAAAACCGTAGGACACGTATTTACGAAACCTGTACAGATAGAAGGAACAAATAAAAAAAAAATCATTTTCCCAGTAAGCTGTTTTTCATCGTAGTTCACATTTCTGCCGCTAGGGGATGGGAGTGTATGTAGTGAGAAAATGGCCGCTCCGGGGGAGAAATCGTTTTATATGTTGGAATATCACACGAGTAAGTCTGTGGTTACTGCGCAACGTGCATTTCGTGCAAAGTACGCAAAGGATCCGCCTACAGACAAGACCATTTGTGCGTTGTATAAACAGTTGACTGAAACTGGGTGTCTGTGTAAGCAGAATGCACCCATGTCGACGTGTGTGTGGCAAGAACTTGAATAACATCGATGTGTGCCGTGTCATCCGTGGTGAACACACCGAACATCTATAGTTCTAATTCAGTTTTCCTGTGGCTGTGAACAATTCCATTAAGGTAGGTCCTTTGGTTTTCTTGTTATAAATGTTTGTATTCATGGAGTACAATATGAATCGCCCTGTGTATATACGTGATTTCCTGTAATCGTTTTCATTTTGGTGTCGCAGATCAATTTTTTGGTAAATTTCAGTACCTAAACTTTAGTATATGTGCAGTTCGAATACAACACGTTTTACGCTGCTGCGCGTTCATATTTACTAGCCGATGGACTGATTAAACTACCGCGTAATTACTTTCAGGAAGAGTGTCCTGCGTTATTAATCTATAATGTTCAGACGTGAAGAAAGAGCCTGAATTCACGTAACACTCCGTCTGCAAAAATTTGATTGAAGATCTTCAGGTCTGACACAGTCCTTTGGTTTTCTTGTTATAAATGTTTGTAATCACGGAGAACATTAACGAAACGCCCTATGTATACATACATACATACACACATACACAGATTTTGATGGTTGCTGTGCTACTGGTTACGAAAAAATTACACGCCTCGTGGGGAAAGTATGTATGTTAAACGTTGCAATCTACATTAGAGTCAGGTATTTCTTCGGCATTTCGCAAATTGCCCGAAGTTTGTGCTCCTGTGACCCTCAGGACTTTTGTTCGGGAAACAATTTTTTTCACCTTCTTTTGGTTGTAGAATGTCGTGACGTAGAATCTTCGTCACTCTTAATGTCGCTGTTAGCGAATATACCTACGCGTATGAACATACGTCCAACAAACCAACACCCCCCCATGTTTGTTACACCTTAACTCATTACATTGCTGTCTCATTTGTCGTCGTTTATAGAGTAAGGAATTTTTCTGCCTTCGAGAGAAATATTTAATTATCCTTGAATAAAAGTTGACCAACTAGATGACACGTGCTTTATTATCTACTGCTCAACATGTTTCAGACGTTAATACGTCCATCTTCAGGAGTTTGCGACTACTTGTTGTGTTGTGTAGGCTGACTTGAGGCGTGCTGGTGTTATATAGCGGGATTGTCTGTTGGTGATGTGGTATCCGAGTGCAGGCTGAACCACTAGTGGCTCCTGAAGATGGACGTATTAACGTCTGAAACATGTTGAGCAGTAGATAATAAAGCAAGTGTCATCTAGTTGGTCAACCTTTATTCAAATATCAATAAGATGCATGGTCCAATATGCATAAGATTTAATTATCCTGTTAGCAGTATCCCACATTCTAATCGGCTTGCTTAATTCAGCGTGTCTTCACAAAATTTTTTATTTGTATTCTGTCTTTAATTTTGTGTTCAGCGTGGTTACATTGCTCTCATTCGGAAAATTTACAGCTGCTAAAGATATATAGCATTAGATGTGGTAAAATGATAACAAATTACTGTTTTCATGGAATTTAGTTATGTAGTATCCAGGCTATCATTTCGTAGAAATGAGGAAAAACATGAAGACCTCAATCAGCATTTATTTCCCAGACGTAATTTTGTGTAATTGACTGTCGTAATCCTTATAGCACAACAGAAAATCACACGTGAACAACATCTCCACTTTTTTTGTGATTTCAGGCTTCCGTCGCGCTGTAATAGAGACCTAGAAGGTCTTAACATCTACGCTTATGATATTCTGACAAAATTATTGTATCCGCGTCATATTCTAGTCACAAAGCATTAATATGCATTGATATTCTCCGTGGTTTCGCTGTTTATACAAAAGTTTTCTCTGCCACCGTTTTCCAGGCTTGGTCTGCCACTGTTTCCGTTCTTGGAGACAATATCTGCAACAGCATACAAAAGCCAGACGTCTTTAGGTATCTTTGTATCATTTACTTAGATTACTTGGTTTGAATATTTGCATCGTGAGCAGGAAACATGGGCGATATTCTAGACGTCAATTATCTGATTTTCCAAACCAGACCTGTCAGCCGACATATCGACGATTCCTCCGAAAGATTTTTATGAACCTTCTCTCTTTATCTACACTCAGAACATGTATGTCTTCCGATTTTCTGAACGGTTATCGACCAATATATATCACGTGTTGTGGACAAATGTACCGTAACACCTGAAATGAAGGATTGTAACTTCATATATATATATATATATATATATATATGGAGGGGGAGAGCTTAAGTTGTTCCATTCTTGCTCCTTTAAAGAGGACGCGTGTTCGAATATCCAGTGCTATTGTGTAACCTTTACGTAAGGGAAAGACGCGTAAAACCCATGCACGTAGTAAACCGAGACAAGTTCTTTGTAGATATCTTTCACCTGGCTATTACTCCTGTCGCTATTGGAGTCTGACTTACATGGAAGCGAAGTAAACTCGAGAGTTTGATGGCATAGTTAACATGCTTGTGTGTATATCAATTACGAAGCTTGTGACGTTGCAAGTAATCAAATTATCAGAAGGTATGTACGAAGTTTCAAAATATGGTGGCTGTTTGACTTAGTCAGTTAATTAAGTCTAATATTTGGCTTTAAGTTATATACAGGGTTATTCGAAATGATTGTCGGGGTTTTAACAACTTGCCACCTCGTTCTCCAGATGCAAAACCATGTGATTTCTTTCTATGGGGTTACGTCAAGGATCATGTTTATGTTCCTCCTCTTCCCGCAAGTATCCCGGAACTGAAGGTACGAATTAGAGCCACCACTGAAACCATCACCGCTGACATGCTACAAACAGTTTGGAACGAACTCGATTATCATGTTGATGTTTGTAGAATCACAAAGGGTGCACATATGCAGCACCTGTAAGGTATGTAACAAAAACTTGGAGTGTTGTTCTATTAAATAAAAATACATATATTCCTGTCTCAAGTGTATTGTGTATGAAAAGTTGTTAAAAACCCCGACAATAATTTCGAATAACCCTGTATTTAGAAGCAAGATTGTACTATTTTCATCCATATTTTCACCCACTTGTTTATTTTCGAGAAGGATTTTACACAGAAGAAATTGTAGTGTTAAAAGAAATACCTGCCCTATAAAATTCAGAATATTTATTCACCGTAGGAAATTAGCAACTTCGTTTTTTAAAGCAGTCATTTTGCACTATGGTTCTGCTGTGTCTTTAGATGGTCTGCGTAATCTAATGAGCTCTCACCCCCCCAACTCCCGACCTGTCAGCGTTACCATCTGGATCGATGAATTCTTCTGACCTCAATTCACGTCTCTGACCCACTGAAGTTTAGCGTGACTAAAGGTCACGTTTGAATAACAGAATGACTTCTCTTACAGTCGCTCACTTGCAGTGATATGTAGGGAGTTACTGAAACCAAAGTCACCATTAATCAAACGTCAAAGAACTCCACCTCTTACATACCCACCCTCTTATAATTCCGGACCCCCACAAAACTGACATGTTTCCTTTTCCGTCCGTACAGGTAGGACAAAACAGAACACTGGGAGTCCCAGCTGTGCTAGACATAGAAAGGGTCGGTACTGTAGCTTTCTTTACTCAATTATTTTGTTTCTTTATGCCTAAATTGCTTCTCAGAGTGCATAAATCATGTGAAAGCCTGACGTGATGTGTAAACAAGCAAGTGTTTCTGACGTTTCATTCCACTTAACTAACAAACTCTGTTGTCCAGAGTCCTTCGTGAGATGCTAATATTCGTTCAACAGGTCAGTAAATTGTACGCCCTTTTGTGGATGTGTCCACAAGAAATTGTCATTGGCGTTATTTTATTCTGCTTGTTTTATTGCATGCAATAGAAAGGTGTCTTATATAAATATGAAAAAATTTCTTATCTGCTTATAAGAACATCAGTGGAATACGTGCACAAATGTTATCTAAGTACTTGTTGCGAGAAACACTTGTATTGTTATAGATCTGTGTGCTAATGAAGGAAAACAGCCTTGAAATTCTGAACAAGGAAAAATAATATTACTTCTCCCCCTGCACTCTGCGGTGCATTATTAAAACAATTCACAATGTGATATAGGCCTAATTAGGGACTTGTCTGTAGACAGTGGCGTACCCAGGAATTTTTTTCGGGGGGAGGGGGGTGAGATATTCAACAAGTTCAGTTGAGGGTAGAGAGAAAGGCGATCTGGGGGCGGTAGTCCCCTAGTCAGGGGTTATGGAGGCAGTTGTGATTTGGTACAAGAAATTTCATTTCGTATAGTAAAATTTTCTAAATTTTTGGTACTTTAAGACTATTTATGATGACAGCCAATTCATTTGGTATTGCGAATGTAAAACAACTGCGAACCTAGGTAGGTTTAGAATTTTACTGCCTTTTTTCCGAACATCTTGGGGTGTTGGCGTCCTAAATTTAGCAATTTTTTAACAGTTTTCACAATCGGGTTGAGTTTGGTACGATTTTGGAGGGCCTTCGGAATTTCGGGGGGGGGGTGTTGAACCCCCCCAAACACCCCCTCGGTGCGCCACTGTCTGTATATGTGTTTGACATATAAGTTGTTATTTGACACACACACACACACACACACATATATATATATATATATATATATATATATATATCACTCTTGCTTACAATTTTGGGATTTTTAATATTAAAACAACGCAAAGGAATATAAAACTTTTTAAAGTCAGATCTGGTTAACTACAAAAGCAGTTGGCTAATTAGATAACCTGTCTGAATTGCCGGCTTCGTAACTAAGTGCCTAATTAAGCAACGAATTGTTTGAACAGGTTATTCCCTGCCAACCGAATTGTATGGCTATGATACTGGTCAAGAACTGGAGGTCGGTAGTATAAATGTGACCAAAGAAAGAACATAGCGTGGCCAGAAGATGTATTTGGTATTTAAACGTAATAATTAAACAAAGACAGTTTATTTGGAATGATCTTGCACAGTAATATTAAAGAAAAGATAAAGGGAATAGTTGTCTCTAATATGATCTGAATTTGAAACTGTAATAGAGAATATTGTGGTTCAATTTTAAAAGGGAAGACTGTCAATTGTTTAGTATTATTAATTTGTAACGTACTTTCCAGAATCTGCCAACAACCTAGCTTCCCACGGGCAAAGTATATACCAGCGCAGTAAATGTTCGTAAGTACTGCAGTGGTAGTTAGATAGGTACGCCTCTCACACTTCCAGTTCTCAAGCCACGACTCCTCATATTCTAGGGACTTTAAAGAAAGTCTTCAAAGCCTGGCTGCGATAAAGGTCTTTCGGATTGGCAGTAACGTTAGCGGAAAAGTTCAGTAGGCCTAAACTGGATACGAATTGTTGCTGAAGATCTCTAAGACATTCATAGCAACGTGTATTAAAGATCTACTTAATCATTGCTTTGGACAGACTCAATACAACGCTAGATATTTCACCGAAGACAGGTATGTGACTTACATATTCACTATTTCTTTGTATTTCTGGACAACGTGGTAAAAATTCCGGAAAATGTGGCCCCAAAATATGAGGACAGCGCGATTTTGAGTCGCAGCAAACAATGGGCTGTCCGTGAACGAAGTACTGGTCTGTCCACGTTTTTCTGTCATCCTTCTTATGGACTTAGTTTTACAGCATATCTCAAAGACAAATACATCCCCCCCACCCCCGCGCCTTGAAAATATATTTGGTGGTTGAAATAAAACTTCACGGATTTTGACCCGGATTCTAGATGGCTTTACCTGAAAAGACTGCAAGTTTTTTTTTTGATATGTGCCAAAACCCGTTTGTGTTTAACCTATAAGGTGAGGTAAATTCAGTCAAAAACATAACTATGAATATGTGGCTAAATGATGCATACGCACGCAAATAATAATGATGATGAGATCTCAACATCGACACGCGGTTTATGCATATTATATATAACTCTTATCGCAAGAAAGTTGTCAAAACCTGATGATGGCCGCTATATTCTGAAACATGTAGTTTTCTCTTGCTAATAAACACCATCATTTAGCCATATATAGTTGTGTTTTTTGAATGCATTTACCTCACCTTATAGACTACAAGCTTGTTAAGGTTGTGTAGTACGAGTTTGAATATCGTCACGAAGTGGAAAATTCATGCTTTCTCGGGAATCGAACCAGGTCCATCCGGCTAACGGAATATAAATATTTTGACTCCGTAATGAAAGTGTAGAAAAGAGAATCAGCTAAAAAATATTTTATACGTGTTGTCGTCAATACGTTTATTAATTTTTACGCACTGAATATTTATTGTCATTGGCCCTGATCATATCAGAAATAGTTGAAGAATAAAAAGACCAACTTGATGTCACTTACTATTTTATTTCACCAATTATGTACTCAACATGTTTCGGACATTAATATATCCGTCATCAGGAGCTTGCGACTATTCAGTTGAATTACCACATTGGTCGTGTGTTCTTGGTTCGATGTGTGTTGGAGTTTCGGTGTGGTTGGGTTGGAGTGGTATCCGTGTTGCAGGCTTCAGCCTTCAACACCGAATCTCCAGCACACATCGAACCAAGAACACACGACCAATATGGTAATTCAACAGAATAGTCGCAAGCTCCTGATGATGGATATATTAATGTCCGAAACATGTTGAGCGCATAATAAGTGAAATAAAATAGTAAGTGACATCAAGTTGGTCTTTCATTCTTGAACTATCACAATGATGCACGGTCCAATAAACATAAGATTCATATCAGAAATGTTTATAAGAGATGGAAATTAACTAAACTACAAGAGTTTTAACTACACCACTAATTTTATTCTGCAGATTTACAAATATTTGTACAGTTTTTAATGAAATGTGGAAGAAGTCTCTTTAATACACACAAAACTTCCTTCACCCCTCCCTCCTACATATTTCCTGTAAGATTTTTTTTAAAAAACAGACCTACAAAAAAGATTAATTTACTCAATTATTCTTCCTTTATTTCTTCAGGTTGTTGTTATTACTGTTTCGGTTCATATTTTCCCCATTCATCCCATCTTCTTTTTAGCTTAAATGCAAAAAGCTCACGCGACACGGTGATACTTTATTTCCCAGAACTCAAGTAGGGAGCACTTTTCTACTGCACCTTCATACCAGCAGTGCCACGTAAGAAGCTTTGTGTTATCAGGGCTCATGCAGCTCATTTCGATTCTCAGAGTGTGAACTCCCTTTGCCCTCCCGTCTCTCTTCCCCTTCCACAGGCCGCACTAATTAACTATTCGGGAAATATTAGCTCAGAGAACAAGCGACAGATAATAGAACTTTGCTGCAAAGGAGGGAAAGAAACTGCAGACATCAAATAGGTGGATTATGATTAGTTCTAATTTGAATTAACTTGTGTTTTGCGTGGTGGTGAGTTTTAAAGGAGGGATGGTTTGTTGGAGGGAGAGGGTGAGGCTTATTATTGCAATAATGAAGGAAGGAAGAGCAAAGTTAGTGGAGAAAGGGGGAATGAGAAAGAAGTAAAAGGATATAGACAAGGAATATATTAAGCATAGTGCATATTAATGAGAGCTGATGAAGAGCGACAATCATACCTTCTAACCCATCTGCTGTTAGCTTGCCTACTATGTTCTATTGCCTATGGTCCTACTATAGTCTACTGAACTCTGTGAAGTTTCTCTTACCATAGCACAAGAACGTTATGTCTAGAGAGAAACTGATATGTCTCTATGTAAATTTAATGGGTAATAGATTCTCTCCTTATATGTAGCGCTGACAAAACTTCCCGCCATAGAGCCATATAACTCCTGAGGGAAATGCTTTTGAGATTGTGAGCACAAATTTCTTTCAGTGGCAAACATCGATAAATATTATGTCGTGTGTGTTGGCAAGGTCCATTCCAGTTACATTTTCCTTACAGTGACTGGCATTTATAAAAAATTCACCAATATAGTAAAAAAATTCGCTAATATACATCAGCATAACAATTGTTTATTGGATCAAATAGACTACATGTTTCGACCTGTTAGGTCATCATCAAGCCTCCAGCGGAATAAGTCAAAGGTGCTGTTAAAAAATTGGGATCCCAATATTTTGAAAAGTTCTAGACAATTGTGAACTCTGGTATTAGATAAAATATGGTATACACATTATCTAGTTAAAAATAATTAAAACTGTAGAAGGTATTTGACACTTATGACAGTTTATATCAACATTAAATTATTTACTGAATTATGAGTGCTACTGTAGTTTCACTCGATGCGGTGAGACTTGTGTGGTATTGCTTCTCAGGGTTTTCCGTGTTGCCCAGTATAACACAGATTGGCGGTAAGAAAAGAGACTGGCGTTTAATTTGATTCATTCATTTCGGGGAAAAAAACATACAAAGTAAATGTATGTAAAGTAAGGTTATGTATTCTCCTTAATAAAACAAATTAGATGCATTCATTTCTCAAATTTATTTTTGGAATTGAACTCTACATGTTTCGGAGAGTTCCTCTGTCCATCACCAGGAGTTTTTTCACTTTATAACAAAATGAACGTCAAATAAGGTGTCTAAGCACTACGACAAACAGAGATCTAATGGCGAGTGAATACATATGTTAGTTCGTAAAGATGCAAGTCTGAGGCTTGTTGTGCTGTATGGGGGGGTAAATAATTACTGTCTTTACTAAGGATAGTAGCGTCTTTATTTTCACGGCCAGGAATCCAAAGAGGCTTGGATTTATTGACAGTGCAAATAGAGGCACTATGACCGTCGGTAACTGCTTACCAGTTGACACAGAGTAACAATCCTGAGAAAGTTGGTCTTCGGCAACACTCTATGAAAGTCTTAGATCTAGCAAGTTTATATACAGAGGTGACATTTCCGCTTGATAAAATTAGAAATAAATCTGACCCCGAAACTTTTTACCGTGGATAATAATTGCCACTGACCCACTGCATGGAACCTTGGGGTTGCTCTACAAGCAGTGCGGACGTGATAGCATATAATAATCTACTTTTCTGATTGATATTGTAATGTAAAAAATTACCGAGTTTCGTGGCGCATTTGTATTGCGACGTTTGATTTTTGTGGGATTCCACATTCAGTTTATTTCTATTACCCGACAAACACACATTGCCGGATAATAGCAATAAATACTCGAGTTAGTTACTTAGTTAATTAGTTGGTTGTTTTAATAGGAGCCATCCTGTTGTGTTGCAAAATTATAACAATTTTTTATTACAAGGTGTTTCAAATAAGACCGGGACTGATTTTTTTTAAACCATAATTGCTCATCACTGTAGCAACTCCCAGACAGGACTGAACAGGTTCTAACCCGAGCAGGAGGGAGGGTGGAGGTTGTGGCTTCACTCTCTCAAGGTCGCACAGCTGCTGCGCAGTGCGGCTTGTTTACACACAAATCAGTC
>Ga0123352_10014597_pt1 | contig 12504 bp, 8 predicted proteins | sample TergutLab28metaG_FD_89700 | JGI IMG/M metagenome (GOLD analysis project Ga0123352, IMG submission 89700) | Labiotermes labralis P1 segment gut microbial communities from Petit-Saut dam, French Guiana - Lab288 P1 | ecosystem: Host-associated > Arthropoda: Insects > Digestive system > Gut ... | reverse complement strand
TAGTTGTTGTGGGGTGTTTTGGGGGGGTGGTTGTGTTTTGTGGTGTGGGGGTGGGATTGTGGGGTGGGTGGGGGGGGTGGGGGGGGGGGGGGGGCGCATACAGTGGCTGGTGATTAGAGTTACTTGAACCCTCTACTCACCAACTGCCTAGATCTGGGCCTTTTCAAGGTCCTTACAATTTACATACTCTATTCCCCATGTCTGTCACCAGTTGGTGTCTTGCTTTTGGACACATATCAATTACAGCCCTTTTTGGGGTCCCAAAATACACAACAGGCACCACCTATTGCTCCTAACTTTCAGCAACTGGGCCATTACATGCATACATACATACATACCCACCTGTTTCTCACATTTGATGCTCTTCTTGGACCCCTGAACCCTTGCAGAAGTAGGTCTTACATTTTTGCAAAACAGTGGGAATTGCTGACCCAGCCACATTAGCGTCACATCCCATGAGACTGGAATCTGCCACACTACCACTGTGAAAGCCTCAAATCTCACTTGGTAGTGGTTATATCAATCATATCAGATGGAATGTTCTTAAAACACTGACACATAATGTAGTTAGCATGTAATAAGGCACGGCACAACACATAGGTTAATATGGCATTATGTTATGAGTTTCAAGGCAATTCAAGTATGAACCGCAAATGGTCCTGTTAAATGAGTGAACTTTTAAGGACCAAAATTTAAATTTCCACTACACTCCAGAGTCCTACGGTCAAGACTAGTGACACACAGTATTTGTTATTGCTAAACTGCTTGTTGTAGAGTAGGCAGTATCATTTCTGCGTAGCAACCGATGACACTGCTCAGTCTGGTGATAAAAAATACTCCCTGTAATAGCATATATTTTTTTGGCAACCTTAGTGGATGTTGAGCCACTTACCATACATTCAGTAACAACTTCATTTATTGCTGAGCATTAGAATGCTAACATAGCAGTTATTTACCCATTTGTCTCTCTAGCATAACTTGAATTTGATATACAGGACACTGGACAAAACAGCTCCTGTCTTCCACAGTCTTTCCTTTTCCATTTCTTGTCAGCTGTCTCCCGTCTTCCACTACCTGAGTGAACCATCTTGCTGTGGGTTAATCCATAGATCTGTTGCACTTCAATTTTAAATCCAGTGTTCTTCTCACTATATTCACTGTATCCTTTCTGTTTACATATCAGTAGACAATTGTGGCTATGATTCTCCATTGAATGTTATCTTATAACATTTCTCATGGCTGTGGCCTATGGCCATGAGTCACTGGCACATGCTTTCATTTGATTCACTGCTATTGTTTGCACAGATGTGTTTATATAGCAAAATGTTGAATCAAAATATATCTTTGATTAATGTAATATTGTTCAGGTATTTTTAATCTCAAAAAGTCCAGTTATCATAGCAAGATGAACTGCAGTGTTTCAGGAAAACTGTGTTTTACTAATGTGAGATGGAAATATCATATGTATATTTTGTAATGCATAATTGGCCCAAGGTTATCTGTTCATATCAATTAATTTCCTATGGGTTTCATACTGTACAGAACTATATTTAACTCCTGTCTATTTCATAAATGTATTTATTGTACAATGCCAGATATCAGGTGTTAAGAGACGTAACACATTTCACTCTTAATGTGGATTCCCACAGCAACGGAGACGTAATAATCACGCTGGTCGTGCCTCTGCCCCACGTCATACCAACTCGCAATTGATGTACTAACCTCAGTGTGGCGGGGGCAGTAACTAACTGTATCAATAATTTTCTTACTGTTATGGTATTTCGATTACCAATTTTCATGGATCGCTAAGGAATTCTTCACGTTGTATATGTATATAGTCAATTTAAAAATTATCTTTATAAATCTGACCCACAGATCCATGTCATGTATCTATAAATGTATTTATGTACAAAATACTGTACATATGTTAGATTATAATTAGTATGAATGTCATTACATATGTATGTGTGACTGAAGAACAAAATGGTTGAGGATAAGACATCTTTAACTAACAATAAATGTAATGCGTCATTTCATCTATTAATCCTTACATGCTGTCATTTCCTCAGTTTATCTTGCAATCCTTAATGTCTCATTGTATAATAACCTAGCAGACAAAGCATGTACCCGTTCTTTGCCTGCAATACAGCTCCTTTTATTGTCAGTACCACTGCACTGACCGAAATTTAAAGCAGGAATACTACTCAAAGCTAAGAAATTCAAGTTTAATCTGAACTGATTCTGTGTACATTAAACTTGTGGAATACATCCTCAAAAGTTTCACACTATCACCAAGTTTAGAACTGCCAAATTACAAACACTTCATATCACATGTCAGTAAGTGTTGTATGTGTTCCATTCTTCACATGCCTAACTCCAGTACTTCATCATGCGAAGAGCTAAACAAAATTTTCGTGCAGCCATCTTATGTTACAGTGTACAGAAATGTCGCCTTAACAAACATTTCACATCAAAGCTCCCTCCCATATATCATTTAATGATATAATTGTGGCACGTGACAGTTCCGCAAGTCAATGCGTCCACCATATTGTTACCACCAACAGTAGGGAATCAGAAGTACAGAATTTGTGCTATGCTCCAACGGTAGTGTTCATACAGAGTTTCATGAAAATCTGTAAACTGGCTCTAAATAGGCAGACACCATAATGCGTGAATTAGTTAACATCCTAACAAGCAGGTCAAAACATGCAGCATTTTTATAAAATATGACTTATTGTTTTTTATAATAAAATAGTTATGTCAGGCTGTATGCTGTGTTATAGTGATAGACTAAAATATTACTTACTCTTAACTACAGTACTAAAATATCCACCCAGTGAAATGTACACTAAATATGAAACAAAAGCAAATTTTACAGGTTCAAGTTATTTATATTTCATTAATCCAATATGCAACAATAAACAGATGTAACACTCAAACTGAATTTATATCTACTACATTCTTCTCAACAAGTCTATTTCAATACATTTTAAATGTGAAACTTAATTGTGAAAATACAACATAACAGGAATAAGTTACAACTGAACACGAAATTTGTAAAAAAATAACATTACAACAACAACATTTGTAAAATTACTGTGCCTTCACTGATGTCTTGAAAACAGAAGCAAATGACACAAGTGGCAAGTTTCTTATATTAACAATCAGTTAAAAATAATCCATACCATTGTGTTTGTCAAATAGCTAAGGTAACTGTAGATACAAATATGGCATGAGGTAGGTAGTGCCTGGACATGGTCAATTTCATTTGTACTATGAGACATATTTTTGTTAACTATATTGACAGAACAGAAAGAAGTCCCATGGATCAATCCCCTCCACATCACCCTTATGCTGTTTATGCCACCTCCTCCAGCTTACTTCTTCGTATTTCCTCAGAGTGACCTATTTCTTCTGTTCAGGCACATGTTATTGGTGATAATCTCTGTTAATGACTTGCTTGCACTTTGTTTATGTAGGCCAAGAGGGGCGTGGCCTCAAGTAGAGTCACACGCATCGTCCATGGGACTTCTGTCCAAGGCTTCTGTATCACAGTGTTCAATAACAATATTCCATTAAACATATCCACATGGCTATGACTGAGAAGTAAGAAGTGTTAAACATGTGGTAACAACAATTTCAAGAAAGGTGCATAGACCAATCAGTGAGCAAGAGGTTTAGACATTTAGAACTAAATAAAAATTGAGAAATTTGCATAAAACACCCATTTTAGCCACAGAGGCTCCAAGGAAAAGGTTTGAGTCAGTGAGGCATGTGAAAATATATAAAACATGGGTTACTAAAATAAGTCTTCATAAGGAATAAGTTTCAAGAAATATACAAAGGTCAAACTAGAATCCTCAGGACATTTGTAATCAAATAAGTGAGCTGAAGGTGAGAGGATAGAGGCAAATAATATAGAACACATATATTATAGAGGAAGCCAAGCTTTTAAGAGGGCAGTACAGCTAATCAACATGTAACTAAATAGTCGCCACCTAGACATACTGCTTCTCAATAAGCTGAACCTTGCTTGCGACTCCCTTACATCCAGTATCCCGAGGCAAGAGGGCAATAACCTCCTCAATATTAGCATCTGACCATTCAATTCCATTTTGATTCAGAGCTGCTTTAATACACATTGCAATATGTTCCCTTTGGAGAGCCTGAAATTTGATGATACCAACTTCTAATTGACCACGATGGAAAAAGCCATTCAGTTTTTCTTTACTGACTTCAAGTTTATGCTCTTGATCTCCATAATCCTGTAAGAGCTCCTGATTCTCAGTACTGAACACAAGAATAACAATAACTCGACCACCACTGGACTGGCTATGTTTTGTTAAGACCTGCAGAAACTTTACTACATCAGCTACATCAGCAGTCTTACTAGGTACCAAACCATCAATTACAATCAGATTATCACCACAAGATGAAATCTTGGCACAGACCTCAGTAACTGATAAGGAACTGTAATGTAATGGCAGGACAAAATGTTGAACATTTTCTTTCCATGGGAAAAACTTACTTATAATTGACGTGGTGTATGACTTACCAACACCTCTTCCTCCAAGAAGTGCCATTAATATAAGTCCTGGATCTCGAGTACTACAGAATGTATTTAAGGTGGACATAATTTCCCCAATTGCATGCTTCTGACCAAACATGCTACTATCAAGCACAGATTTTAAAGAATACACATCCAATAACATCTCACAATTTCTTTGGTATGTAGCAAAATAAAATGAACTACAGGCTACAACAGCTGTAACTACAAATATGATTGGTAAGATCACAAACATAATACAATTCTTTCTTTGCTGTGTTGAACTGCTTGGTTGTAAACTCTGTGGTTTGAAAACAGCTTGTGATACTGGAAGTGTATCAGTTTTGCCGTCCACTAGAGAAGTGAGTTCAGGGTCAGTTTTTGGACTGTGTATGTTTACGTTTTCACAGTATTTCTTCAATGACACGGCAGGCCCCTCAAACTGCACCATACAAGACTTCCAACTTTCAATCCTACCATTGGAGACAATAAGCTTCTGATCAATCCTTTCAAACTTGAATATTTTGGCACTGTATAATATTTTCTCAGAAGTGCATCGTGTCGTCAACGCCCGTCCTGCTGCTTTGGGATTATGTTCTTCTGTACTAATTTGTTTGGAAGCTGAGAGCTCCGACAAAGTCTGCATTTCATTATGCATACTGAAGGCGCTATGACAATTACAATATATAAAACCTCTTTACTCTGGGTTCATAACAAGATTTGTGTTGATAATTCGTTATTAATAATAGCAAAACTTCTGCAACTGATTAATGCAGCACACAGAGCACATCTACTAGCGTACTTACCAATAGCTGTTTCGTTTGTCGTAGCCGCTTTTAACCACAGATCATCTAGTATGTTTTGGACCTTTGTCATCGTAGCACACACCACCGAATCTAGAACACTGATAACACTTTTACATTTTCGGCACGGATTACGGATTATGTGACGGACAGGGCACTGACGTAATAGCCGCACGGTATGTATGCAGTAGCGTTAATACTGGAACTGGTGAACAACATCGGTTTTGAAAAGAAAGTGGACCTATCATCTGAGAGCTGGAAACCGACGTGGGCCTGTGGACTCGCAAAATCACTGGTGAACGAGAATCAGTAACGACACATAGCCCGCTCCCGGCCGACATGAACAGTAGATCCGTGAAGCAAAGACACGGATCTGATTGATCTGGTCACCATTTCGTGCCTTCGAGCCGTGCGTTCCGGAACTGTATGTTTCTAGTACGATAGCATATGGAAGAGATTATGCCTGCTTGTCAATATCATTCAATTCAAGAATCACTGAGTGAATCTTATAGAAAATGATAATTTGTATGCAGCTGGGCTCATCGAACAGCCGAAAATTTTAATTGCACACAATTGGCAATAACGTGTTTGGCACACGGACTTCCAACCGGATGTGATAGGGTGCGTTTCATGGTAACGAGCATATGCTACATGTAGACCCCTTTCCGGAGGTAGTGCTTCTCTTAATCAAGACAGGAGGTCAGTAGAGAGTTATAATGTGTATCACGAACCTTTATAGGTGTTATTTGTTAGTTAGTGTGTACTGGCGATATTGGTTGTATGCGTACATCCAATGTAATTATGACGAGGGGGACTTTTAGAATGCCAAACATTGCTGGGATGTGGGAAAGCATTTGCTGAGCGCGCTAAACGATGGCACGTGTACAACTTTCGTTGGGAAATGGTAGTTGCAGAAGAGATTTAGTGAGCTAGCTGCTGTAATTATGTCTAATTGTGTTGTAGGGTAAGCATTGAATATGGCCGAAGTGGAAACATATGAGGAAGAGACTATACCTGCTGAATCGGAGGCTACGTTGACTGTAGCACAACCCGCAGAGTTACCGGAAATCAAGTTATTCGGCCGTTGGAGCTGTGATGATGTTCAGGTGTCAGATATGTCTCTTCAGGTTGGTTGGTTATATTTAGAAGTTAAAGTTACCCTTGTTGATGTGGTGCAATTCACTTCTTGTAGCATATGCTGTTTCGTTGTCTGTAATGGTGTAACTGCGAATTTAAGTAAATGGGATACTTGCCCAATAAAATTGGATAATCGTTTAAAATTTGGAACAGAAGAATCGAAGGGGTAGACGAAATTATTGTACCCAATCGGTTTTGTAACCGTGTACTGAATTCGTGCTTATATTATGGTTGCTATACCAAGGCATAAATTATGAAGCACAAATAACATCTTTATTGTATTCCGAAATAATGTCCAAAATTTGGAAAGTATTTTGATAAAGGTATGTCACTATGCCTCTTCTATAGTCATGCTCCTTACCACTTCCAGCTACATACATGAACTCACAAATATATTAACTTTTAAAAAATGTACATAATAACAGTGGAATGGGATAGAATTTATTTATGTAAGATAACTCATAGGATGAAGCCACGTGCACAGTGTGTCATGATTGAATGTGGTACTTCCTTCATGTAGTAAGTATCTTATATGATTTTTACAATTTGTAGGATCTCACAAATTCTATATATATGCTGTTTATTTTGAGTTTTGAAGATGGTCATTAATGATTGAAACATTTAGCATGTGTAGACGGGACTAATAAAATTTGTTGTGGTTGACCGTGTTTATCAGTTTTTCGTAAATATCTTTTCACAGTGTTACAAAGAATAATTATACTAGAACACTCATTTGTAACATTCAGTTTGTATAACCGCAAATTTTATAACCAAGATAAGTCCTTCTACATGGTGATAGGAGTGAGTAAGTACAGACTTTTTAATATTTGTTGTACTACTTAAGGGAAGGTATGTGGTTGAGTGGAGGTATGGATCCACTGATTATTAAACTCGGCACTGTGTGAAGATGAGTGGTCAGCTTCACACCCTGGTGATTGTGCCTCTGGTTAAAGAATTCCTTGTGCCCGTTCAGTAGGAGACAATCTCCCCCTTCTGTATCACGTGTCCTATCCATCTTATCCACCTTCATTCCATCACCCTAATAATGTTGAGTGAGGAGTGTAAATCATGAAGCTTCTCTTATGCAGCTGTCTTCATCCTCTTGTCACTTTCTCAACATATTCTTGAATGCCCTCAGCCTTTGTTCTTCCCCTCATTTGAGAGACACACTCACATGAAACAGCGCACAAAGTCGTGGCTCTTTACATTTTAATTTTCATGTTTCATGATAGCAGATGTGAAGGCAAAACAAGCTAGACCGAACTGTAGCAGGCATTCTTTGAACATAATGTGCTCTTAATTTTTGCATGCATACAGTTTTGATATTTTGTGTCATTCCCAAATATTTGAACTTAAACACATTTTTGGGGCAAGGTAATACAGTTTTTATATACTTTTGTAGGAGTGCTCTTTTTAAGGAATAGATGGAAGGATGAAGTCAGTTCAGGGTATTACTTTTGGTTTATCATTGCAGAAATGATAATTTTGCTGCTGATGATGTTTCTGACATGTATTTAACACTCGAATGCTTTTTGTTTGAACAGGGTTTAGTGACTTTGGCTGGTGACTAATTTTTCAAGTATTTGGGAGTTGCCTTTTGGAATTCCGAAACTCCCACTCGGTTACAGTGTATACAGCTTGGGGCAGGACATGCGGCTGTGTGAGCTTGTGTGTGTAGTTCAGTAAATATGAAAATACAAGGATGGTAATAAGTTGCTATCAGAAATTTATAATTAAATATTCGTCATGAATGAAAAACACATACTGTATTTATTATGATGATGGTATTTGTGCGACCTTCAATAGCTGTGAGGGATGGACAAGACAGCTGGTTGTAGGGGGAGAGAAGGCTGTCACTTGATGTGCCGTGGATAGGATTTCTAGTTTTGCGGAGGATTTTTGTTTTATAGGTGTGCTGCCACAGACAGTGACATTCTTGCATGTTGTGGCAAGTTCTGACATTGTGCATGATTGCTACAAGTCCACCACTGAGGAGTGTCTCTCAAGTGCTGTCTCAGGGAAGGACCAAGTGGCAATACATGTGACAAAATAAGAGTGAACTGTACTCATTTGTAATACAGCAACCCTGACAGAAGTTGATTTATGTGAATTGGAAGAAAGAAATTCTGAACTGGAACTAGTTATGTCAGTGCTCAGTAGGAGGAATCATTTCTTCATTGTAGAAAGTCTACAAAAGAAAAAGTGAGTAGATTTCTAGGTGGCTCGCTTGTGTACAATCGTAATATCATCTGTTGTGTTTTCCATTCGTGATGAATCATTACTATAAACCATCCAATTGCTGCTTACGGCCATCCGTGTTCAAAGCTGATGGCAGCCAAGCAGAGTTAGTTACCAGAAAGCACTAATTCTCTGTTTCTTGTGACCAGACTATTTGCCAACCACATTTTAAAAAATATGTGCAACAGAAGTGTGGGTTACGTATGTGGGCTGTATTTGTGTTACAGGACTACATTGCAGTTAAGGAGAAGAATGCGAAATACCTGCCGCATTCTGCGGGCCGATACGCCGCCAAACGGTTCCGTAAGGCGCAGTGTCCTATCGTTGAACGACTTACAAACTCATTGATGATGCATGGGCGCAACAACGGGAAGAAACTTATGGCCGTTCGCATTGTGAAACATGCCTTTGAAATTATTCACTTGCTGACAGGAGAGGTAAGTACACTATCATTGTATTAATCTTTTGACGCCTAATGTCAACTATAGTGGTTGTACCGCACCGCTAACCTCTAAAGTTGCATTTTATATATTTATTCAACAAATATAGGTACTGAATATTTTAAACATCGTATATACTCTCCATTTTTTTCTCTTCAAAATGCAGTTTGTTTCATAATTCTAATGTATTTGGTTCCTGTATTATTCACATTTTATATACAGTGTGCTAAAATTAAAAAAATAATTCCGGTGCCAAAAGGTTAACAACGTGATATGTGGGTTTTATATTTGTACTTTCATGCATCATCATTCTAGGTTGAAGGAATCCAACAAGATGCAACAGTATGCAGATATTTATCTACTGCTTAATTACTCTACATGTTTCGGGCATCCGTCACGCCCGTCATCAGGAGCACGTAAAACTGTAGTAGCAGCCTGTGGTACAGATCATACTGTCTGGGGAGCAAGCTTCTTCAGATGTGACCAAATAAGGACTGGTTGGGACGGTTGGTTGTGTACTTAAGCAGTAAATAAAACTCTGCATACAGTTGCATCTTGTTGGATTCCTTCAACCTATGATATGTGGGGTTGTGAGTTTGGTCAGCTGGTTTTAACGAAGTGTGAATGCTTATGGCTTTTGTATCTCAAGGCTGATCACACAAAGTGTTGTCCTTGAATGTCATGTCAAGAATCTGAACAGAAAAATAGACATTGACTGCAGAAATATTTATGCATTGTGAATTGTTGTTGAGAAATTAGGGTAACATTTTATGTGTTTATTCAAGTATCTGTGTATTTATCTTCTGTACATGCTGCATGGTCACCGATTGTATCCTGTTAATTTGATGATCCTAAATATTTAGTTAAGGATTACGTTAAATAAGTTGCTTGTGATGTGTTGTTGTTTTTAAGATGCAGATATTTCCAGAGTGAAGCGACAGTTATCTTATTACTGACTGCTTATAAATTTGTTGTGCAAAGTGGAATATGTGTATGTGGTAAATGAAATTAATGGATTTTGTTTGTCAGATGAATTTTTCATCTAACATTTGTGACATACAACATAATCATATTCATTTCTTTAGAAAGTATCTTGCACTGAGAGTTTGCACAACTTCACCACAGTGGCAGGAGTGTCAGATGGATAGAGTTGAGAGAAGTAGCATTTTGTTTGGTTTTGCATTCGCTGTGAAGCTTGTAACATTGTGTACCATCTTCTTGCTGTCCTTTCCCTTGCTTTCCTGTCTGAGCAAGCACTAAGTTGCTGTTGCAAGATCAACAGGGGACTGAAGTAATGTTTGATGGTCCCATCGCAAAGCAGCTGGTGTCAGTGAAGCTGATGGATTGTCAAATGTTTGATTCTGATGTTATGTCCTTGGAGATTCATTGGTATTAAAAAAATCTTTTGAATGAATGTAACAGTAAATCAAGGCTTGTCAGATATGTTGGTCCTTGACAGAAATTTAAGATTATTGTTTTTGGGATGTCACTCCTTGTAATGTGGAAGTTAGATACTAATGTTTTGAAGGAGCCTGCATCCTCCATCTTCAGGATGGAAGTTCCAAGGTTTTTCCAAACCACAAAAGGTCGCATCCCAGAATACTTTAAATAAAAGAGCACTTCCAAATTGTGTAAGTGGACAAACGTGTTATGAAATTATAATTTTTTTCATTTTTTGTTGTCATGCTGTTCCAGTGCTTGCTTCTAGGGTAGGTGGAGGGGGCATGGTTGGGTAATATGTAACAGGTTGAACGAATGGGGTGGGTGTTGAAGACACTGTATGGTGACTGTGTATATGTTACTGTTAAAGTTCTTTCCTTGTTGTGGGTGATATACGAGGGGTGATACGAAAATAATGCCTCCCTTTTTTGTTTATCAGAAACTGTATTTAAAATTATAATTAACCAATATCTGTTTGTATTATCACAGCAAATACAACACTTTGAACATGATGCATTAATCTGTTTTCTGACACGTTGTGGTCACATCAGGTAGATATTACAACAATGTAGACAGACAAGAAGTGTACTGAGGTGAAGGGCTCCCGTACACATAATGTGTTTGAGAATATGTAAGTTGACTGTTGTTCCCTGTAAAGGATTAATATTAAAAATATGCAGTGGCAGATAAAATAGACTGCAGTGCAGTTGTTATTGAATTGTAGGTGGAAAAGATATCTTTATATTCTTTGTTTTCCTTCACGTACTGTGTAACCGACAGTGCAGTAATAAGTGCATTGTAATCAATTTTAAATACTCTTGTATACGTATTAATATTATTTATTTATAGGGAATGATAAAATTACAACAGGGTTGTGGACAGGCATGTGTCTGATGCAATCGTTGTTGTATGTTCGTGGCTGCCCGAGAGACTTTAATGCAGTCTGTTCTGTTTGTGAGATTTGAGGTGCTCACAGCAGTGTTAACAGATTCAGATGTTGTGGGATGTGATGCTGTGATGGGCATTAGCTCCTCACATGCCACATACTCAGAGTTATGCAGCTCAGGGCCCTGAAGGCAAAGGCTCTGTTTCTTGGAAATGCTGAGAACTGCAGAGTAAATTAAGTCACGGTGTGATGGATGACAGTGCATTTAGTTTGTTCACTGTTGTTGGTATGTGCAGCTTGTACACAGGATACTGAAAAGGTCAGCAAACTAAGACTGCCCCCAACACTTTGGTATTTGCAGAATCCACTGCAAGTTTTGGTGTCGGCTATTATTAACTCTGGTCCTAGAGAAGACTCGACACGTATAGGGCGTGCTGGCACAGTCAGAAGACAGGCTGTGGACGTGTCGCCACTGCGGCGTGTTAATCAGGTTAGCATAACACCTTCACACTTTATTCTTAACCTTTAACCCCACAAATTCCATATTCTAAAAACTGAAATTGTACTGTACCTTGAATGCAGTAAATTTGGGAATTTAATGTCTGTACATAGTTGTTTGTTTGTTCAGACATTTGGCATGCATGAGTGGGGGAACATGTAGAATAGGATGCAGTGTGTGGAAGGTGAATATTATTTGAGATGTGGTAAGCCAAGGGTGTAAGACAGAGGTTGCGAATGGCTCTTAGACTGGAGTGATGATATTGTTTGCAGGCCATCTGGTTGCTGTGCACTGGCGCACGAGAGGCGGCTTTCAGGAACATCAAGACGATTGCAGAATGTGTGGCAGACGAACTGATCAATGCTGCTAAGGTTCGTGGCTTGTTGTCTGCATACATGATGATGACAACCGTGGTACAGATCATCTCTCATATAATTGCCCTGACCACAGCAGCTATTGCAGGACATCCCTGTGGACACAAGCTGTGTGTGGGGGGGGGGGGGGGGAAAAGCCTT
>Ga0123352_10014596_pt1 | contig 12505 bp, 6 predicted proteins | sample TergutLab28metaG_FD_89700 | JGI IMG/M metagenome (GOLD analysis project Ga0123352, IMG submission 89700) | Labiotermes labralis P1 segment gut microbial communities from Petit-Saut dam, French Guiana - Lab288 P1 | ecosystem: Host-associated > Arthropoda: Insects > Digestive system > Gut ... | reverse complement strand
TGTTGCTCACGTATTTTCTGAATGACTTTGAAATAGTCCCAGTCGCCCCTGTTATTACTGGTATCACCTTTGTTTTTACATTCCACATGCGCTGTATTTCTATTGTAAGGTCTTTATATTTTATAATCTTGTCGGCTTCTATTATTATTATTATTAACACCATGTTATCAACATCAATAGGTCTATAGCTGTGTTTAGTGGTAATATTTACAATACAGGCCTCTGTATCGACAAAAGTAACTGTTGTGTCCACGATCAAGACATATGAAAGGCAGACAGAAAAATGAAACGTTGTGCAAGTAAATATTTTGATCCGAAATATGAAGGTACTCACACATAGTGCCTAATTATACACAGAGAAATATACAGTGCTACTTCGAAAACAGTTGACTCACATAAAGTAAACAAGCCATAAAGAAAACAAGAAAGACTAAAAGACCTTAAACTTCCGTAAATATTACAACACTAGAGTTATGTCACATTATCCACTGTGTTAACAATTGCGATGTGTGTTCAGTTTTCTGGTTACTTTCACATAAAGGGCTTTAGTCTCCATATTCAAAAAGAATCGAAGTAATGTCTTTGATTTTCCCAGGTACTTTCTAACTCCACGATACAACGTACTTCAGAAGCTACTAGAAACTCAATTAGTCAAAAAATTCCTTAGCTTTTTGACACAAACAAGTCCACTAAGAAGAATCACTGCGTCTTTAAGATCAACTTTTATATTAGCTAACCGCCAAACCTCTAGGCCTACAACGTGTTCTCTCGCCCTCTCAAATCCCTGGCCAAAATGTTGTACGCCTTGGTTATCAAATTCATGCGTGCTATACGTCCTTCCACATTGTCCTTAATTTTATCATCCTAATATCTGGTGCACAGCTTAAATTTATGGAGCTCCTCGTTTTGCATTTTCATATTCTCCCATTACTCTCTGGACATTAATGTGAAAACCCCTTTAAGGTAATGAGACTCTCAAGGTAACCATACCCCGATTATAAAAATATTACAGATCAAAAGCAATTTGAAAATGCGAAATATTTCAGCTACGTGGGTGGAAGTGATGGAAGATTTACACGTGAAATTTAATCCATGATTTCCATGACAAAAGCAGTCTGCAACAAGATGAGGACTCTTTTCAACAGCAAATTGGAATTAAACGTAGTAAAGAATCTAGCGAAGCGCTAAACTTGGAGCACAGTTTTTATGGTGCTGAAACTTTGACACTTCGCAAAGTAGATCACAAATACTTAAAGACTTCCGAAATGTTGTTTTGGAGAAAGATGAAGATCATTTGGACCGATTGTGTGAAAAGCGAAGAAGTATTACACAAAGTGACGTTGAAAAGGACAATCCTACATACAATAAAAAGAAGTGAGGCTAACTGGATTCGTCACATCTTGTGTAACAACTCTTTCTACAACACGTTATTGAAGGAAAGAGAGAAGGAAGAATATTAGTGATGGGAGGACGAGTAAGAAAAATAAAGCAGCTACTGGACGACCCTAAGGAAACAAGAGGGTACTGGAAATTGAAAGTGGAAGCATTAGATCGCTCTCTGTGGAAAACTAGCTTTGGAAAAGGCTTTGGACCTGTCGTAAGGCACTACGGGATGACTACTACTTTCTACCTCCTCGGTTAAACTGTCCTCCTCAGCATCCTCTTCCCAAACCTCGGCCTTCATATTATCACTCTAATATCTGATGAACGGTTTAATATTACGAATCTTCTCGTTTTCCGTTATTATGTTCTCCTATTACTTCCTACGTCTCGGCTATACTGTTCTTCTCAATTACCTCTTTGCAACATCTTCAGTCTATGTCTTTAGCCTGTAACACAATCATTTGAAAGAAACAACTGACAGTTTTGCACATGTCATCATTACGGTTTTAAAGGAAGAGCATAAAAATTCTGGACTTAATGGTAGCAAGCTTTCCCCAGAAGTAACGTCCAAGCGTCTTCGTAAACGTTATTTTGATAATGGGTTCTTCTCAAATAATTAAAACTGGTACCACGTTCAAAAGCTTTATTACCTGCCTTTATATAACAATTCTGTTTGTCATCCTAGTGACGAAACATAATCAAAATATTGAGCCCATACTTAATCGGTTCTCTACATGTATATTTCCAGTTCGACCCCCTTTCTGGAGACTAACAACGTTTCTGCGATTACTACGTTTTCGCCCCAGTAATATTGGACAATTTATGAATGAAAAACACACACATATATATGTATATGTACGTGCGCGCGCGCGCACGCGTGTGTGTGGGTATATATATATATATATTTATTTATTTATTTATTAAGGGTAAAATAACACCAGATATTTATCTCCCGCGAATAAGTCATTCTGTGTATGGCTGGGGCAGTTGGCGCAACGGTATTTAGGCACTTAACACTACAGACGGCTCAGTAGCATAGGAACTTTGGCAGCGGTCGGTTGTGTTGTTGTTGCTTAGGGCCTTGGAAACTGACACTGCCCGCTAAGTCTACAACATGCGAGCCAGATTTTTACAACAGTTGAGAAATTTTGGATTTCTGACCGTTATTTCAAATTCAAATTACAACTACCTTCCGCAGTGCACCTTTTCAGCACGCAACAAAGGAACTTTAGCACTTGTCTATTTTCTACATTGTGGTAAATCGTGTTTAACTGTGCAGCTGGATACCATAATGCCAAATGTGGTGGAGACAACAAAATAGCCACGTTTTAAAATACACTTTCTGTCCGCCAATTTTTATGACGTCAGTTGCGGAAAACTATAAGAGACATTAACTGATTTTAAAGCATTTCGTGGTTCACAGGTCGGCACAAAACTCGCTGGATAAGAGAGGAATGGACAGAAGCGTAGCTCACACAAAAATATAACGTTTGCACAGACTGCAATAGAATATATGGGCTCAAAATGATATCAGAGTTACATGCTTACAGTTTACTAAAACAAGCAATTTTCCACTTAAGTATTATGCAGTTTTTCTCATTATAACATACTTTCCAAAGGCGGCGTGATTGTGTCACATACGGATACAATAAAGCCATTTGTCACTTGATAATATTACATTTTTTCTAGTATCTAGAAGAAAATAATGTTTCGTAGTTACAACTTATTAAATATAAGGAATTAAAATATATATTAACATTTTTAGAATTGTGATATGTAATTCTGAAAATGACTTTCTAAAAAAAGTACTTGCGTTATTGCAACAGCTGACCATATATATATACACACACACACACACACACACACACAGCGCAATCGATACAGCAACATAGGTTGGGAGCCAGAAAACAAACCAATCGTGCGTGGTTCCCTTCCCGGCAGGAGCAAAAGACTGCTCTCTTCTCCGCAACGTCGCTAGGCCCCAGTCAGCTTCTTGTTCAACTGGAAGTAAGGCGGCCAGGACGTGAAGTAAACTTCGACTTCCCCATTCCTTCACAGCGTGCAGCAATTAGCTTTTTATACCCATATGTACCTCACTCGCCGTCTACACACACAACAACCCGAAAATTTCAGCTGTCCACTGATAACGATTCACCAGCCTAGCTTTAACTGCTATTATGAATTTATATTAGGCGAATGCAGATGTGTCCATTACTGAGACTAACCAGGCGACAGTTCATAAGACAAAACACAGAAAACAAGTGATGCATGGAGAGGAAGAATGGAGCTGGGATGAAACTGAGCGAAATCTCCCTTCGGCTGTGTGAAACGCCGCGCGTCAGTGATTGTGAACCGCCGCTCAAAAAGAACAAACGTTGACACGCCGGAATACATCCACTCACACGACTAAGAGCACCACGTCACTTGTACTGACAGCAATTCAAGGACCATCAATACAAACGCTTCAAAACGGCGTTATCTAGCGTGGCTGCGTTCAATATTTTCACTAACATCGTGCAGCGTAAATAACTGACCATGTCCGTGGAGCATAATCCTTTAGAAGCTAACAGTTCCACAAAAACAAAACCCAAAGCTTAATTAACGTGTCTACAGAACCCGCCATGCGTCCGTACCATTAACCATATTAACCGAGCCCACGCCATCCCATCCTATTTCTTCAACATCCACTTTAATATTATCCTCCAATCACGCCCAGGTCTTGCAAGTGATCTCTTTACGTCCCAGTTTTCGACCAAAACTGTGCAAACATTTATCTTCTCCCCCAATATACGCCGCATGCCCCACCCACCTCATCCTCCTTGATTTCATTACCCTCTTAATATTCCGTGAGGAGCACAAATCATGAAGTTACTCAGTATGCAATTTTCTCCAGTAATCTGTCACTTTCTCCCTCAGAGACCCAAAGAACCTGCTTAGACCCTATTTCCTAACACTCTCAAATTATGTTTTCTCTTAATGTCACTTCAGCATTCCTCTCCCTAAATTAGTTAGGAAGGCTTACGTGTATCCGGCAATTTATCAAACACAACCGACGTACCCCGCTGCTGTGTTTACCACTGTTCACAGCCAGTGACTTGAACTTTAAGTGTGTCTCAAGTGAAAGGGTGGAACTGTAAGAACTAACGTGAGACTGCTAAAATTTAGATTCTCGATTTTCGAAAAACAGACCTACAACTTCTAGCACTATGGTCTCTCGCCCTAGGTTTATTTGTCTTCGGCTAATTTAAAGATCATGTTCGTAGGTCAGACTACACAGTACGTATTTGTAGAATGACTAATGAATAACAAAATGTAAAGAAAGTGGAAGAAAGTGCCGTGGCCCAGTTTGAGGTACTATCCCAGTGTTTGCTTATAGGGGCTAAAGAAACCAAAAAAACAGCCGTCAGCATAGTCGGTTTCCTGACCGAAATTCGAAATAAGCACATCCCGAATACAAGTCGACTCGCTAATCTTTCACAGTGCTCGAAGAGGTTACGTGGTAGGTGTCCGAGAAATGGATGTTGACGGGAACATCTCGGCCTGAAAGAGACGACGGAAGAAGCCTGAATAATGAGGACTTTAAAACTTACAATCCCAACCAAATATTAGTGCGAAGAAATTAAAGAGGATGGTAGGGGCAGAACATGTATCATTAATGGGGCAAACCGAAGGGGTATTTTCCCCAATAGCATGTAGTAAGGATATTCGATAACAGAATCCTAAAACGAATTGTGAAAATAAGTCTCGGCGAAAGAAGACCCGCTGGAAAGGCGATGGACAGATGGGAAGCCGAAGTGTGAGAAAAGTGTCACGCAGGGGCAAGACACGGGATTGACCGAAGAAAGAAAACAGGAGAGGCCAGGAAATGGGATGAAAAAAACATGGTATGAAGGTGAAGAATACGAATAAGAATAGGAGGATTGTAACAATAATGATTCATATCATGGATTTTCCCCAGCAGATGACGTTAACAGAAGGGCTGTCCCTAAAGCATCCAGTTTCATACCGCAGCCTAGCATTTCACATAGATTGGAATTATATTTACGTGTTACTGTTTAAGTGAATTCTCTTCAGGCACTGAAACACAATAGCCTACATGGCATTTCACTCCGCAATTACGTACCTACAGCATACTTGGCATTAATCCGTATTTAAACGGCAGCTTTCCGAATTACGAGCTTACACAGCACTGAGCTGTTGGACTGTTTTGCTGTAACCAACAATAATTTGACTTCACTTGAGAGACAGGAATGTTCCCTCTAGGAAGTAAGCACCCTCGAGACATGTTACGAAATGCTGTAATCCGAAAGGTACTCAGACTACCTACGTAACACGCTGACAGTACATGGTGCGGATCTCACGTCACATCACATCGCGACATTGTCGTCGTTACGTAAAAATTAACAGGTACTATCCAGACGTTCACGTGGACAGGCTGGGAAAAATCACGAAAAACTGTACAGGAACCAACCCGAGACACGAACCGGGTAACCACTGAGACTTAATAACCTTGAACGTGTCAACCGGTTTGTGAGCATAAACTACACACTAAGAAGTGGCAATATCTCCATGGGCCAACAAAACACAGAGAAGCCCGCTCCTCCCCTGAAATTAGATTTCTCAGAATTATGTCAGCAGATCAGATTCTGAAATACAAAGTGTCTCTTTTATCGTGTCCCCAGGCACGGTAGCCTTATCGCACAGAGAGCCTGGATCCGCCAAGCGATCCCATGACAACTGCCGTGCTTATGGACAAGGCAAAAAGGCATGTATATTTTGTCATCTCTTACCAGGTGACGTTTAGGCGACGTTCCTCAATTCCGTTGAACAAAGATACTCGGTACATTACGTGCAGGATAGTGATAACGTATAAATAATGTTAATCGTTACATCTCCCCAGAGGAATATTTTACTGCTACAATTCTTTCATCGATGTAAAACCCACACGTGGGCCCCGTAGCTCAGTCGGTATAGCAACTGAGCTACGGGCTGGACGGTCCGGGATCGAATCCCGGTGGGGACGAGATTTTCCGCCCGTCCAGACCAGCCCTGGGCCCCGCCCAGTCTCCTGTAAAATGGGTACCGGGTCTTTCCCGGGGGTAAAGTGCGGCCGGGGCGTGTTGCTGACCACTCATCCCCTTCTAGTGCCGCGGTCATGGAAGAGTACAGCTATACCTCTACCCACCCTCTGGGCCACATCGGGCCTGTAACGGGATCAGTTTACTCTTTTTTTTTAAACCCACAAACTCCGAGATTTCAACATAAGCCCCTCGTTTTTCATACACCCCTGCAACCCGAAAGACGGAGACTCGACAATTTTATTTAAGAAGACGCCAAGAGGAATAGCGACTAACATGTCTCGAGTTTGTTGTTCCAGTTCATCAAGTGTTTTTGGCTTTGATCGGTCAACAACCACAGAATATTTTTCAACGGGTTGGGACTGTCCTCCTGCCATGCCAGCAGGATCTATGAAAATTCCATGCAGCAGTCTCAGTCCTCAAGGAAAACAGTTCATACAGGAATTGGGGTTTAAGTTCAAATCTGACACTAAACGGTAAGTTACGGGCTTTACAACAGTGCAAGAAATGTAGCATTATAGCATTCCGTTTGGCGACAAAGCCAATTAAATTTTATTTACTTATTGACTTGACAATGACTCTGTATATATTCCGCGGTATCTCATAACATCCATTTCGAGTCACCTCGTCTGAATTGAAGAAGGTAACACTGACACTCGTATTCATCTGGCAACATTTGATACAACTGTACGAAACACTATCCCAAATATGTGCTCTTAATGCTAAGACAGAGAAGAGGTATTAAAAGGTAAACGGCAAAAAAAAAAAAAAGGTAAAAGCATTTTTGTGCTCGCCCGGTACTAATGAAATCACTGGGCCCAGTCAACAAATAAATTTACAGTGTTCACTGTTCCTTTCACATGAAATGAGACGTAATCAGGTAGAGAAAAACGTATTTTAAATATCACTGTTATTTATGGGTCTCTCGAGTCCTCTTCCTCGCCCTCGCTCACTAATGCAGGGCACAAATAACAGCGTGATGTGCTAGGGCTAAGCGAGTTTGGTGTTAACCCCGAGGGAAAAGAGACGTACACGATAAATCCACAAAACCTAGATACGGTGCGAATTAGAACACACAGTGCGCTAAACACCATGCAAGGTTGCGCGCATACAAGTAAACAAGACAGCAAATACAAGGTGGCAACTCATGAAGTGACATAGTGCTAATGACACAAACTAACAGCAGACAGTCTGCTTACTCAGCAACTTGTTTAGCAGATTATGGCTTCACGTATCACAGATAAAATGCGACAGACACCAATTTGAACGCTATATAGTCTTCTATGCATGATACAATTTTATTAAACACACATACAACGATCATATCGCTCACTGAATGCATCAGTGGCGCAATCCAAAAATTGCCCATTTGGAGTTAATACTAAGATTGAACTCAAAAATATAACGACATTCGACAATAACGGCATCTACCGGGATGTGTTTTGACGAATAAGTGTGCCGGTATTGCCGGATGTAGCTATTATATATTTCAGTTCAAGCGTAGTGTTAACTCCAAATGGAAATTTTTTAGTTGTGCCAGTATTGCATTCAGCGAGCGATATTTCACACCTGCTATGCGTTTCGACACCATAGTGTCATCTTCAGCCATGCAGGCAAAATTACTGTCAATGAAGTACATGAATGTTATTAAAAAAAGAAAGTTACCTACAAATTAAAAAGATTGATTGGTGTACTTAAAAATGAATAACCTCATAATTTTTTATCTAAAATCTGCCTACAAAGAGTTTCATTAGAATCTAACACAAGCAACATACTTAATCTAAAGATGCTGGGTGCTCATACATTCTTCCTTGGAAGTATTTTTTTCTGTGCATGTGATAAAGAAAGTGCACAATATGCAACACTGTCAAGATCAGTTGCAAATTTGTGCCGATTTAAATCACAGTATCGGCCAAAACTGCCACACTATGGTTACTTCATAACACTGAGCTAGGTAATTTAAATTTCACTTAGGATCTGGACTTGACATTCAATTTCCCTTCTTTCTGAAATGCCCAATGTGCCAAAACTATTACAAAACCTTAAATGGAAACATTACCAATCTTTCAATTCTTATTTATCGAGACAACAAATAATCTGTTAATGCTTGGACAACCAAGATACGTTGTAAAGGACACTACCATTTGTTTGGTAGTGTTCATACAACCTTTCATACACAGCACGTCACCCAAGTTTTACTTAAGAGTTGTACACAAGCAAAATATTTACCAGACAAAAGGCAGGTACCACCTAATGACTAAAAAAAAAGGACTTGTTAGAGAGAAAGGTGGCAAAGCCGACAAGTATAAGAAACAGCATGTAGGTAATGTCATTACGTAAGTTGTCAGAGAACAGAAACAACCTGGGCTGGCTGGTGAAGACGTGACCGGTATTCCAGACAGGGTTTCGAAAGGGGGGGGGGGGGGAATGACTGAATACACGCTCACCATACAAGTAAGCAGAGGGGTTGAAACTTGTTCCAAGTCCGCATGCTATCCACCACGATGTCACCTACCGAGGCATTCGCTTCTCTTCTGACCATGACATGTTACACATGATTTTTCTAGGCTACCGTGTCCTAGATCTTGCGGTATGGGTCCAGAAAGAGATCTTGATTTGAACGGGATTGTCATCAGGTGAGAATAAACGGTTACATAATATATTTCCGAGGTCAGAGAACACAAATTAGAAGAGAGTGCTAGAATGAGAAAACGTAAGTTGAGAGAAGAGTAACAGTATTGCAACTTTCACGATAATAACGCTAATATTAACGATTAACACTAATCACGACGTAAAGAAAAATACCTACAGAAACAAATTCATAAGATTCAGTAAACGGTGTCTAATAGATATTTAATGTAATGTAGCAAAAAAATTGTCAAACGATGTTAGCCATCTTTTGCGTGATAAACCTATCGAAAATCCGACCTTCAGAACAGACTACAGATAGGTCTACTGTTTTATGGCAACATTACTGAAACGAAAGCCCAAACCTAGAAAGCAAACACGTTTTGAAACAAGCGTCTCTACTTGTCTGTCAAGCTGTGGCGGTATACCTGTTCGTACGTAAAGAAACATAAAAACATAACTAAACCGTACAATTCATTGCAAAGACATCCCCACCACGACAAACTGCGGTGCATTAAATTCCGCTAGTCTCAGAGTCACTAGCAATCAGACTTCCACTTTGCACGGAGTATTTAGTTCCAATACAGCAAAACGTTTTCAAAATCTGTCGTTCTTAGCTTTTAAATACTTACCCAATTGTACGATATACAAACCATTACCGTTCTACTGCAGTCTCTAGTTACACCCACTTCGTTGCATTGCGGTAACACTAAAAGCTAAAACCACTAATAGTATTTCGAGCATGCCGAGCAAACACAATATCTTTTTGGCAAACTTTTATTTAAACTCATTATCTCTCAGCCATTATCAATGTATGGTGTTTTGATAGCACGACTGTTACTGGAAACCTGAGGTTCGCGTAGCTCTGAGTTCTGAGACTAAGGTATAATGTTATGCACGGACACGACCATCATAACACAACTATATTGTCCATTATACGAACATGTCAACTACATGTTTCGGCCAATACTATTTTTGGCCATCATCAGGTTGGATACAATTATCGGAGAAAAACTACACAATATATAATATGATACAGTATAACCATCGGTGTTGGTGTAAATTTCCTTATGGTTTAACTAACACAACGGGGATGACATTCCTTAAATGTATAATGTGTTGACACGCTGTGCAGTTTGGTAGATACCAAACTTTCTGACCTGCACATGGAAACAAGAGATTCATCCAAAAGTTTAGTACTTATCTACCAAACCATACAGCGTCACATCCCAAATGACGGTCATCTTTTATTCCAGAATTAATAATAAAACGAACTAAGTTTTAAGTGCATAGGCTTAAAATATTCTACAATTCTGGATCGTATGGACATCATTTGAGGCTTGAACAAACCCCTCATCATATTTGTCCAACTCCTAGCATTAAGAAATGCATACAAAATGTTAATCGGAAAACGTGAAGATATGAGACGACACTGGCAGTCTAAGACGTCGTTAGGAGTATAATATCAGAATGGATATCAATGACACAAGCCGTCGTGTCTGACTGCCTGAGGAAAACGTCTGGCCTCGTTAGTATCGTTTGTATTAAAGTTCGCACATACGCCGTGATGACAATAAATTATGAACGTGCAGGTGCATGATTTTCATCCAAGTTTCACGAAAATCCGTGCAGTTGTTTAAGAGTTACTGAAATAAGGGGGTCACGGACAAATACAATTCAATACAATTATATTTTCTTATAAAGAAAAGACAGTGAGCTAACAAGACATCACGAATCGTATATAATACCGCAATGAAGTCTACAGGTCGGATAAATTCTGACGACCAGCGTTTCGACTTCCTCTAAAAACGGCAGCTCAGAACCGTAAGATAGGTGGGTATGGGGTGGAGGGAGACTAGTATGTTAACATGTATGTATCGGCATTTAAAAGAGTGGATCAGCATGAGTTTGAGATAGGACGTACCAATTAGGCCTCTATAAAAAGAGAATTTAACGCATGACAATAAAAACATGTCACAAAGTACCAAACACATCTACGTAAGCATTGCTTCCTTGCTTGGCAACCGTTTAATGCATGAAGTCATCAGTACGCGCAGCCACGGCAGTACATACCAGAACACTGGGTCAACCGGCTATAAGCTATAGACACACAATTTACTGCCGACAGACACGCGTTTCTGTAAGATCTACCCATCATGATAATGGAGAACGCGTTACAGTATCTCTTCCTGCATCCCTCCTCTGCTAAGTGGGTATTCAAATGCCATGCTAAGCCTCCAACACCTCCTTTCCAATATGTAGGTATGTCTGTGACCGTTTCGGCAGTCAGAAGTAAGTATTCACGTAAAGCGAAGAGGCTAACAGTACTTGAATCCTTGGGCGATGCTATGAACTGTCTTGGCATTCAAGGGGTCATGCTCACGTACCTCGGTGACCTAAATGTAAGCTCGACAGACTGACTGGAACTGACGTTCGAAGCGGTGAACAGGAATAGCAGACACACACACACACACATATTAAAGACACCTGTGGTCATTTTGTAAATGTGGTTCTTTTCTTTGTATTGCTACTTGCCTCACAGACAGATGCATTCCTTTCGCGTTCTGTTTAATTGCGGTTTGACCGTCAGCTTTCAGACACAGTCGTACGAAAAATAATGCAATAATTGGTTTTGTGCGAAACCTAATTGTTTTCAGGGATGAAAGTATATTACAAACGTCCGAAAATAGAGTGATCTGGAAATTTCTGAGAGGAGTGAAGTAAGGGTATCAGAGTATACGGGAAAAAACACATCTTCTTCCTCTAACCGACTGCAGAAATTCAAGGAATACTTGAGCACCGATTATTATGGTCAACATTGAAAATTAATCCCAACTCAGCAAACCAGTACATTTTTTCTGCAAGGGATGCCAATAATATCCGGATTTTGAACAGATTCTGATCATTTCACTAGCAATGAACGAAGCAGTGAAATATTAAAGACACTGTACGAGTTGAGAGACCTTTCTCTTTTGCATCGACACCCACAATTAACAGCAAATCGAATAATTAAGAACACTCGAAACAATCTAGCCGATTCTGCCATACTACCATAGTTGTGTTTTCATGACTGATATTTACCTCACCATTAATCTAGCTGAAATATCCAGGATTTGATCTGCGTACCTCACGTACGAAGCAGAGTCCTTCTTGGGAAGTTAATATGTCCCAGCCGGTCAAGGACTTTCCCGCATTTTATGGAAGCCGAAAGTACACAACAGCCCGCCGCTTGTCCCAATCCAATCATAGACTATCCTACCTTATCCTAATCCAGATCAGTTCATGCCCCCCCCCCCCCTCCTATTTATTTAAGCCCCACTCTAATACCCTCCCCCCCCCCAAACCCAAGTCTTCTCAGTTTTCTATTCCCTTATTCCCCCCCCACCCACCACAACAACCCCCCCAACCACACCCCC
>Ga0123352_10014594_pt1 | contig 12507 bp, 10 predicted proteins | sample TergutLab28metaG_FD_89700 | JGI IMG/M metagenome (GOLD analysis project Ga0123352, IMG submission 89700) | Labiotermes labralis P1 segment gut microbial communities from Petit-Saut dam, French Guiana - Lab288 P1 | ecosystem: Host-associated > Arthropoda: Insects > Digestive system > Gut ... | reverse complement strand
ATTTATTTCCTAATGACAGGTTTGATTTTCTCCCTATTAGCCAGTTAATTTCTTTTACTTTTAGGTCAGTTTGTTTCCTTTTCTTGGCAATGTGCTCTTTCCAGTTTAGTTTACAATCGAAATGTATCCCTAGGTACTTTACAGATTCTACATGTGGTAGCACTGTTTGATTGATGCTTATTGCGGGGCAGTTGTCTTTCCTGAGGGTAAAGGTTATGTGTGATGATTTGGTTTCGATGCGTAGTCAACTATTTTTGGTGGCGGACCGAACGGAGTTATTTTAAAACTGTCTGCTGACAAGACAGTCGAGTGAGAAAAAAGTTAGGCTGTGTGAAAGTAAACTTAAAATAATGTAGAGTTGTCCAGGTTTTTGATCATCACAACGCCTTAAAGGCCAGTGAAAATTGGAGGTATTTTTCCGTTTATTCTAAACCTGTGGGCAATTTCACGCTGCAGGCCCCTTGGCTCCGGTACAAGAGCTTCCCCGCTACCCGTTAAACAGATGAGTTGTTGGGGCTTAGATCCTGACTGGAGGCCATGAAGTACTGAATATCTCCTTTACCAGGGTACTCACCGTAATATCCCGAGCGCCCGTGCATATAACTACGCTGAAGAATGAGTGCTGTTTCTCTGTAGACATAATTGCGAATCGTGTTAAAAAAAAACAAACTTAATGCACAACTTATTCTTAGTACATTTCGTCAACATCTACATGTTTCGGACTTATCTAGGCCCATCATCAGGAGGTACCACCGTACGTATACAACAATTGGCACTCATTATTCTCTTTAGATGACTGTCTGTTGTCCTGATTGGATTGGAACAACAAAATATCAGTAATGTGTTTATATCTGAAACATATTAATATCAAGGCCAAGAATGTGAAGAAACACGTTTGAGACGACTCGCACACCGAATACGCTGTTTCGCAGAAGGTGGTTATACGCAGCGTGTACGTACGTTAGCAACTGTAACTACGATCTCAAACAGCTACATTACAGTTGCTTGAACGTCAGCGTATGCGTCTCGCCTTTCTTGTATCGATGTTCGGATTGCTAGGATTTATACAGCTGTAGATTTGATTGCTTGAAAACTGTTCTTTCTGGCGAGTGCGCGCCGGTTTAGCTTCTGTTTGCAACGGTGCATTGTCGAAATAAACACTTTGGATACTTTAGTGAATTCAGTCGGTTTTATTCTGATCCATTCTACGTTACTGCCGCAGTGACTGTCAGATTACTACAGGGTAATTCGTGCGCAATCTGCCTTACGACGCGTCCGTAGCCATTTCCAAAGCGATTTCTCCACAAAATGCGATCTAATGATTCCTCCTACAATTTCCAGTATCCTCTCGTTTCCTTAAGGCCATCCAGTAGCTGCTTACACCTTCTTCCTAGTCTTTCTGCCACTTCTATTCTTTTTCTGCAGTAACCTGTTTCAGATGGCCGTTCCTAAGCTAGATGCGACCAATCCAGTTAGTCTATCTTCTTTTATTTATAAGTAAGGCATTCATTTCCTCCTTGACTCCATGTAATACTTCATTTCTCACACGATTGGTCCAGATGATTTTCCCCATCCATCTCCAGCACCAAATTTCAAAATTTTTGGGTATTTCTGATATACCTCCCAAAATGTCCAAGTTGTAGCACCATGCAAAGTTATGCTCAGAATGTAGGATTTTACTGATTTCTTCCTTAAATTTAAGTCCAGCTGGCTGGCGAAAAGAGTCTTCTTGCTACAGGGTGTGACAACATCCTGTTTCAGGTACATGGTTTACATGGATGAGAACGGAGATGCGGAGAGTAACTATACGCTACTTGCTAGGAAGCGCCATTTCCTGTTTCCCCAGGAATATGGTCTGTATCCAGTAGGGGTATTTACCCTCAAGGAAAATGACAATAAGATTCTGGTAAGTAAGCCTGCGCCTTCTGCTACTATTTATGGGAAAATGATCATAAAGGAGCCGACAGATTGAAGTATTAGCTTTTCAAAGCTCACAGGCACATGCCGGGATGCTGATAAGTCCTTAGGCCGACGAGAAAGGAAACAAGCTCCGAAGCACATCGGGACACGCGATTTCAACAACGTCGAGTAGCGAGCTGTTATCAAGTTGTTTTCCTGCAAGGCAAGGCGCCGAAGGAAACTCACGCCATTCTGACAGAAACATAAGCTTGTTTCCTTCCTGGTCGGGCTAAGGACTTATCAGCATCCCTGTACACTTGCCCCCGGGTTTAACATTAAAAAGCTCTGTGGTTTGCTCTCACTGTGTATTTTCATGTTTAGTTTGTTTGTAACAAAGAGCAGCGATTAGTTGCCGAAGAAGAATTAACTGTTTCGGTTTTGCAATGTAGAGATGCAAATTGTTTCCCATGTTGTATGAAGTGAAATTTTATGCATAACTTAGATTAATTATGTAATGCGCCCTATATATTTTATTCTTCCGTCAAGATCCCTGAACTTTTTCTCTTCAAGAGGATTTTTGCTTTCTTTATTTTCAATCTTCCGACAACACTACAACCTTTGATTGCAAATATAAAAATATATCGTCCAGCATTTCTTCGTCTCTTCTCAATAGATGTGTATGCTAATTCTTCTTACGACATCCTACTTGCTTATTCATGTTAAGAAACCTAATTATGAAATTCTTTTTGTGTAAGAATAAAAACCCATCTAGTATATACTGAGGTAAGGCTTTTCCCGGGTTTATTATTTCGTTCCTTTATTGAATATTCTCTTTCACCTTTATTTTTTCTCCGTAATTATACCACTTTTATTTCTTTCAGATTTCCGTTTTGTTTGTTCTATCCTTTCTATTTTCTCCTTTCTTTCTTCCGTCCCATCAGCTTTCTTCATTTGGGGAGTTACAAGTTTCCTTTGTGCCATTTCTGGTTTATTTAACAAAGCTAACAAATGACGTAAGAATCTACTCCCGTGTTGGTAAGCCTAATGTTGTTCCTTCAGTTATATTTATGTAGCAACCTTGTGTAGCCGTACAGCAAGTGACACTGCAGCTACTAGTATCATATCTTGATCATCCAATTTAATATTTATTATCCCACAAATGTTGCGGCGTATGTCGTAAGAACCCTATATGTCACGCATTAGCAGACAGAGCCGCTGCTACGCAAAGTGCTGTGTTTTCCTGTATATTGGCTTGAACGCTGGTAAAAGATGATAAACAATGTTTGTAGGAGGGGATGTGTAGAACTTTCGTAGCATGTCTAAAGCATTCCCGTAGACATAATAAGGAAAGGTAGTAAAATATGTCCCCCTTATAATGGGTCGCTCCACATATCTTAACCGAATGCCTTCTGAACAACGGCAGTGCTGAACTAACCTACTCGAACCCAATAATAAGCCGTAGATTACATCTCCAACAGTAAGAAGGCCATCTGTAATTTTTCGTAGTCTTCTGTGTATTTGCATGATCTTATTAATGCTGTTTTAATTGCTACCGTTTCTCCATTTTTCCCACTTAAAGTTGCAGTTATTTTTATTGACTGAGGGGTGACTGAATTACAGACTGGGATTTTCAAAAGGCGACAACAAAACTTTGCTTTCACATAGCTTATTCTTAATTTTACGCGTATCTAATGAAATATTTATAAGTGAGAGCTTTGTTCTGCCATGCAAAATTGTCCTATGTTGGAGTACTGAAGTTTTGTGCGATGGTGTTCATTTGTGAGGTAATTTCTCTCTTATGCCCTACTTTCCATATCTGAGAACATCCCTGTCATGGGATTTTGTCTATATATGAGAAGAGCTGACCGGGTAGTTCAGTCGGTATAGCGACTGAACTACGAGCTGGACGGTCGGGATCGAATCCCAATGGGGACGAGATTTTCCGCCCGTCCAGACCGGCCCTGGGGCCCACCCAGCCTCCTGTAAAATGGGTACCGGGTCTTTCCTGGGGGTAAAGTGCGGCCGTGGGCGTGCTGCTGACCACTCACCCCCTTCTAGTGCCGCGGTCATGGAAGAGTAGAGTTATACCTCTACCCACCCTCTGGGCCACACCGGGCCTGTAACGGGATCACTTTACTCTTATATGAGAAGATTATTCCTATTTCGTGTAATATTGTCCATATCTAAAAATATTGTGTTTCGTTTACAGTTACTCTAACGCGAGAAAAGGCTATTTTATGTAATCTTGTCTTATCTCGTATTACTGATGTTGGGTGCAGTGTTGATCTTATGTAACAGAATTGCTTCTACACATACGCCCAATGATGTACATACCTAAGCACGTTACTGCAGAATACATTCGCGTTACAGCTCAGGGTAGCGGTTTGAAACAGAGCCTGTCTGTTCCAAGCAGCGCGGATCAAGACGCTGGCTTTTGTGCCGCGTTGTTAGTGGGGCATGTTTTTATACTCCTGACAGCGGAATGCAATACAATGGCTGAAAGGAAACTGGGTCAAGCAGGAGGGGATTATCCACTAAAGAACAGCTGTCGTAAAGAATTTCCGCCTTCAGCAACTATAAAATTTATCAATACTTACATAATTTAGAATGCTGTATATAAAACTGTTTATGGTTTTAGTAGGGGATCCCTGTCGAATTTTTTGAGCAGGTCCCTGATAATATCACCTGCAGCGGGCACACTGACAACGGAATTATAAAATTGTGTTGAATAGAAGGAAATTGTGATAAATGGGAACTTATCAGAATTAAAACACGGAGGAAGTTCTGGGTTCATACTCTTCTAGTATTCTAAATTTTGTTACTGCAGAATTGTCCGCTCAGGAAATTGAGGCTGTTTGGGGGAATATACGTAATGCTCCTAATATTCTTAATATAGGCACAAGATGAGTGTGCCTATTGAACTTCACGTTCCGCAATCTTTACCCTCAGTAAGATATACCCTACATTCCAGTCGACGAAGATGTTGCCTTCGCAGTGCTAACCTGTGCGTGGTGATGTAAAGAGAGTAACTGTAATGGGGAGGTGTAGTCCAGTTTGTTTTATTTCATTCTGAGTGCATTCATAATTATTTTAAATGTGGCACTTACCTTTATGTAGGCCGGGATAGCTCAGTCGGTATAGCGAATCGCAACGGGCTGGACGGTCCGGGGATCGAGTGCCGGTGGGGCGAGATTTTCCGCACCCGTCCAGACCAGCCCTGGGGTCCACCCAGACTCCTGTACAATGAGAGTCGGGTTTTCCCAGGGGTAATGTGGCCGGGGCCACCCACCCCTATGTAGCACCAAGGTTAAAGGAAGAACAGAGCTATAACTCTACTCTGCCTCTGGGCCTTCATAGCCGGTTTTACGGCTAACTTAACCTTACGTACTCTTAAATGCATCTGTGCTTACATTTATATGTATATGTCAACATGATACATCTAAGTACAACCCTGTTTTTCAGTATGCATAACAAAATACTCTATGCTGAAAAGATTGGTGGTAAAAAACCAAGATTGAACAGTGTTTATACAGCGTGGATTGTGTAAATTAACTTGAATTGCCACATAAACCTCAGCACAAATAATACTGTATTTCGCTGAAACCCATAGAGCGATTTGTGAAATTAAAATTTTCGGACAGACAGACATTCGAATAGTCACCACATTCCAAGTCTGTGCTCTTTGTGCAAGGAACCCGGGCGCAGAAAGTGCATATTTATTGGTATCAATGCAGTAGGTGGTGGAATGGTCAAGGGAAATATATATATAGCCTCTTTGTAAATACTATATGTCACTGTCCACCTCAAATATGTCCTTGTCTGTGTGGTGGCTTTTGGGGTAATTTGCTCGTCCCGTACATGTATATATCACGCACATCGCAGATCATTATGAACTAAAGAGATTTATACCTGTCCTGCACCAAGCAATCCAAACACAAGCGTAGAAAATCCCAGTCTTCTGGATTTGTTTAAAAGAATATTAAAAATCTGTTTCAGAAGAGGGGAGAAGTGAAAACCATTTCGGTATACGCCAGGGGGATTTTCAGTCTGTAGGATTTGATCGTGATTTTCCACACATAAAAATGCACCCACAATCCAAATAATCCAAATCAGAAGCCAAAAGTTTGCGCCATGCTTGCTTGTGTGTGTGTGTGTGTGTGTGTGTGTCTGTCTGTCGTACTGACGCACTACTGGGTACTCAGACTATGCCATCGTAATGCTGAAGAGTATAAGTGCTATAGTGATGATTAATTATACATATGTGTTTGATAATGACACTGAAATCTACATATAAAGAATGCATCAAAAATTCTTGAACAAACTTCAAGAGGGAATTCAAGTCAAAACGAAGTAACAAGTCCATAACACTTTCAAAAGTGAGTGGTTTTTGAGTTTGATTGAAAGGTTAAATGCAACAATAAGTACTGTAACTACGTAATATTTTATTACAGCTGACATAACACATTTATGTTACACGTTCCCAGTTTAATGGGTGTTGATTTCGTTTAGTTTATCAAGACGCAACTCACAACAGATACTCGAAATGCTCTCCGCCTGAGTAAGAGCACGCAAGAACACTTCTGATCATGGTATGCTGCAACATTTCAGAAGTCCCGGGGCGGTCACGAACTGTTTGACAGGCGTCAAAATTGCGTTGGCGAAGAATGTGTTTACTCTCAATTGGACTTGAGTACACTACGAATTTTACCTCTCCCCACAGAGAAACATTTAAAATATTTGGGGTCAGCGCGTTGTTTGCTGACGTATATTGATACGAACCCTTTTCCTTTCTTTAAGGGAACTCAGTCGTAAAGTTTTTCTAAGTGTTTAGATACACCCTGTATGCGCTACACTAATACCGCACGCCACACACACACGCACACGCATGTGTTAGACCCATATTGACCACTACGTGTACATTTGCTGTACACATACTAAATGTTACTTAATTTCATATGCTGATACTTGGAACTTGGAAGTTCGTGTACACGAATATTAAATCAGTCGTTCTTAACCTGGAGTCAGTGGATAGATTCAGCGGGTCCGTGAACTTGAATGGGGAAAAAATTACAACTTGATTTTCATCAAACCCCAAATGAAATTTAGCTTTCCTTCCAATAACGAATGTAGTCCCAAAAGTAATTTATGGCCTATAGATCCCCAAAATATTTGTTAACTTCGATAGATTTAGTATCTCTATTTCATGCTTGTAAATACATTTTTTTCTGAGAAGAAGTCAGTAGGTTTCATCAGATTCTGAAAGGCGTCCATAGCACAAAAATTGTTAAAACCCCTTGTACTATATGTATAGCTGTAGGCATAGGGATGTAGACTAACACACACACACAATATATATATATATATATATATATACTGCTTTCCTTTGTTTGTGTTGGTCATTCTTTCCTCCTTTTCTTGTTTTCGACTGATTTCATTTTTTCCAATTCCTTGTATTAATATTCTTTTTAAGTAAATTCCACACGTTAGCACATATAAATTGACAGAAGACAACAAATAGTCAAGCTGATTATCATATTTATATTGTTTCCTTCTATGTTAAAACTTAGCCCAATATCATAAATAATTTCGCACTGTCTTTTACCCTATGTGATGGAATATCTGTACCTTTCAGATTATCCCATGTTTTGTCATACATATCTGTTACTGAACTGTGATTTATATATGTTTAACTATCTAATTAGGTGTTTGTATGTACCTTACACTGTTTCAGGATCTGCAACTGACGGATAGCGTGGACTGGGTGAATGGTCATCCTCCGATAGCAGAGCCTCCTTGTGGCTTCCGTGGCGAAAAATGCATCAGTAAGTATAATAATTCTTATTTACGGTATGTTGCCCGCAGAAAGAAGCATTTCTGTATTTCTATTAAACTGCTATTTTAACAACTTAACAACTAAGCGTGATATATTATTTTTGTTTGATTTACTCGAAAATCACAAGCGTTAGGGTAAACGTGTGTAGACATCAAGTGTGTGTTGCGCTCTTCTCTGCAGCTCTGCACCGGAACACTTTTCGTTGTGATAAGGACTTAGCTGGTGATGTGTCGGATGCACCAAGTAACAAATGTAGGTCTTCCGTCATTACTGTGGCATTTTAACCAAAGCTGGAATATGTTGAAAGATGATAGTAAATGCTCCCAGTATTAAATTTCGTGAGAATTCATTAGCGATTCTCCTGTTGTTGCGTTACGGACGGAGTTGATGGTTACAGAGAAACGATAGGGACAATGGGTGTGTTTTTTTAAGTTTGTGGTTTCGAACACGCCAAATTTCTTAATTGTGTGCACTACAGTTTCGATTTAGTACCGATTTTCTCTTGATGACTAAACCAGCCGGGCCCTCTGGGCGTCGTTTTAGAAACCGTCCTATTTATCCTGTCCCCGCGCACGACAGCTTTTTCGGATAGAAAGTCTGCATCTGCCGAGATATTTCGTGACACTTGCCGTGCGTAGTGACATTATAAAAGAGGCACTTCCTGTGATTACATTTGCTGTCTCACAAGCAGACCACCTTACTGACATTTTGTCCTGGATACACGACAGTGAAACCTTTTGTTAATGAAAGGAAATATTAGTAGGAAAAATTTGTTTTTCGTGGCACAACAGCCCTCTAGTGGGCCAGGGCGTCTTCGTTATCGAGCCTTCATGATGACACTCAGACACACCACATTCGGCACAAGTCCTCTGTACGAATGATCAGACCGACGCAGAGACCTCTAACTGAGAACACACAACAGACAGACATCTATGCCCCCGACTGAATTTGAACCCACAATCCCAGCAAGCGAGCGAGTAGTGTTGCTGAGGCAAGCACTTGTTAGATGAAGTACTTTAATGAAGCTTCTGCGTTGTACATGTTTTTGACGTTGGACATTAAATGGATGAATGATATTAGATTGATCTGCAGGCCTATTCATGCTCCCAACCATGAATTAGAGGATACAGGTACTAATACACCTGCTACTAAAGTAATTAGTAAGAGGGTTTTTGTTGAGTTACTGGACATTAGGGGGACCGCGGTAGCACAGTGGTTAAGGTGCTGTGCTACAAATCAGAAGGTCGCTAGTTCGATCCCAGCTGGTGTCAGTGGATTCTTCATTGACACAAATTCCTTCCAATCGCACTACGGCCCTGGGGTCGACTCAGCCTCTAACAGAAATGAGCACCAGGAACATTTCCTGGGGGGTAAAGGCGGCCGGTGCGTAAGGCTGACAACCTACCATCATCCTGTGCTGTTGTCACGAAATCTGGGAACCTTAATTTCCTGGAAACCTCTGGGCTTGTCCAGGCCTGTAATGGGACTGCTTTACCTTTACATTTTACTGGGCGTTAGAGAAGAGAGTTTTATACGCTATTTATGGGGTATGAACCCATTAGCTCTATTTAGCTCAATTTTCTATGTTAAAACTTGCTTATTACATCTTGGTGTACGGTGCATGGCGGCTTTTGATGCTTCATGGTGATAGTTTGATTCTGTTAGATATAATGAAGGTAGATTTTACTACATGTTTTATCCTATCACGATAATCCTTTAATCACGCTCGTCATTTTAGTGTTTGTAATTTGTATGTATATTTTGTTGTTATTAGCGAGCGGCCGCTTTAGAACGTGTGTCCACTTGGACCGACTAGCAGGAACAAATGTGCGATAGTAATTCTTGATAATGTCGAGCAGAAACGAACTGCATCTTTTCTGCGTCGTGTTTGTGTTTGGAATATTAGAGAGTATTGTGCCAGCTGTCACATCCAACGCCGTGTATGTGTAACACGTAGCTACAGCTTGTGTCACGTCTCACGTACTTGTTTATGTATGTCTACGGTCCGGCAGATCGTTAACCATTCCTTGATTCCTACTTCAACCGCTAAACATAAGAGCCTTAGATATTGTGCGTCATCGCTCATTTCATTTTCGCCATGTTTAGTGAAAGTGTTGTGGGGAATATAGAAAACTGCTTAATTGATTCTTGATTTTTCTGAATATATTTACTTTTTGTTTTCAGTATCGTCGAAATGTAAAATTATAGCAGACGCCCCACAGAGACAGGAGAAGCACATGAAACTTTGCACTTTGGCCTGCACAGCGAATCTAGGTGTTCCGTATATTCTTCGAATTGAATACGAATTTGACCTCACTTCTCTGAACCGCATTAATTGTTGACTTTTTCAATGGAAAATGGCGTATTTTATGTTAGTAAACCTAAAGCTTACGCTATAAAGTCCATAATGGCCCATAGGATGAGCATGGTTATAAATATACTCTTTCTTTGCCTCGGAACTTCATGGAAGTGAGTGGTCAACGCCATGTTCTGCCCGCTTTATCCCTTGGATTGAACCGGTACCCATGGCATAGGAGGCTGGGCAGGCTCCAGGACCTGACTAGACGGGTGCAGAAATTTTCGCCTCCCACCTGGATTCGATCCCCGAACTGCCCAGTCCGCAGCGAGCCTCTATACCTACCCTGCTGTCCCTTGCACTACTTTCAGTTAGAAACTGAATTTGTCAACATTATTAAGTTCATTTTTAGGCCTCATTTAGTTCCTGCCCTTGCTTCATTAAAAAATTGTGTGCCCTAGAAGCGGCACAAAAATGATAACATTCTTGTACATGCTAAGGGAGGCAGGGTGTGCCACGTATATACGTATATGCTATTCTATAGGGTGCTGGCAATGGGGGTACGATAACTGCACTAATTGACTTCATGCTCTTTTTGCATCGTACGTATTAAATTTTGACATATCACGTTGCGGGGGATAGCCTTGCTCCTCCCAAAACAGACGGCTTGCTACGTAATAAATATCTACACATTGATAAAACTTGAACTATACTCAAATTTGTTATTAAAATATGTTTTATTTACTAATTTGACTCGAATACTCGTATATCTTGAATATCTGTGCAAATAATTGCATATTAAGTTATAACATTTCTTTTAGAAGAAGCAAGCATGACGATGTGGGCCGGTCGTGTGCTTGAAACGTGGTGTGCTAATGTTTGATACATACGATGGAAAAATCCCATAAATTCAATGAATTCAGACGGATGTATACGATTTAATTGTCACGTGCGCCGAAATTTGGTATTTCGTGCCGTAATATACGTCTGTTATATCGAAACTTAATCTTAACCCGTGCCCATACAATTAATCAGAGGCATCGCCCACTGTTGTTTACACTGCACCAGCTCATATCCCTCCATTTGGCGACAGATTCCTGCAGCACGACAGCAGCCCTGATACGAAGTCTTGACCCGCAGTTTCAGTTGCAGTGCATGCAAATCTGCTATACCTCCACCTCCTCATATTCATTTTTGGAGCACAAGGGACGATTTTATCCTTGTATGGCACGATTTGTTGTCTAAAACCAACATGGAAATTTAGATTGCAGATACAAACATTCCTCGAATTCAGGCACCGCAATGTTAAAACGGTACTGACATACAGGTGCGAGGAATTTGTTTTTCTTGCGCTTTGCTCCCTCTGTGCGAGGAATTCCGGATTAATTAACGACTGTAGACTATGTAGAGAAACGTAAAAGTCATGTCCGCAGTCAATTGGTTAGCTACGGAACGCCATTCCACGTGTATGTCGGCACCTTCTCCAGCAGCTCTGTTGAGCGTGTGGACTAAACAGTAGGTGTGCATCTGATGTGTGGTTGACCGTGCATCGTAATTCAGTGTGGATAAGAAACCAACTAGATGTCACTTTTGTGTTATCCTTTATTTCTCCTTTACAAGTTGCTCAACATTTTTCGGGCAACCATGTGCCCATCTTCAGGAGCTGACGACTGCGCAGTGTTATCGCCACGTTTTGATGTGCCGTGGCTGCAGGAAGGCTGTCAGAACCGGTTAGCAGGTAGTGTGTCCATTGAGGGTTCGTAGCTACGAACTCCTCAATGGACACACTACCTGCTAACCGGTTCTGACAGCCTTCCTGCAGCCACGGCACAGTAACAACACGTGGCGATAACACTGCGCAGTCGTCAGCTCCTGAAGATGGGCACATGGTTGCCCGAAACATGTTGAGCAACTTGTAAAGGAGAAATAAAGGATAACACAATAGTGACATCTAGTTGGTTTCTTATCAACACTGAGTAGGTGTGCAGGTAAAAGTGGCTATCCGAACAGTCAGTACCTACCCATCATGCCAAAAATGTAGCTACATTTAGTGTTTAAATACCCATATTCCGTACTTATAATAAATAGATGTCAGTGACAGAACAGTTGCATGCCGTGGACGATATTAGAGCCACATAAGAGTTCATTATGAAGAAGGTTATCTGTAGCGAGACGCCGTGAACTCTGGTAAAAATTTACCAACATATCGGAGAGACACAAACGAGCAGGTAATAGTTTCCTGCCAAGTGGCAGCACGTTTATAACAGTGCACGGCGTCAACAATCCAAGAAGCAGTGTTCTTCATAGTAAGAGGAATATACTCATTTCCTTCTAAAATTTTTCTTTCCATTTAGTGTACTATATTTCGTAGGCTCTTTTATATCCCTGCGCAAGCTCAGTTTGAGATCTTGCTGCATTATTTGCTGTCTTTGTTTCTACCTTTGGAAGTGTAAATACGCGAGAACCGCCGAACGGATTT
>Ga0123352_10014586_pt1 | contig 12512 bp, 8 predicted proteins | sample TergutLab28metaG_FD_89700 | JGI IMG/M metagenome (GOLD analysis project Ga0123352, IMG submission 89700) | Labiotermes labralis P1 segment gut microbial communities from Petit-Saut dam, French Guiana - Lab288 P1 | ecosystem: Host-associated > Arthropoda: Insects > Digestive system > Gut ... | reverse complement strand
GGGATCGGGCTCGGGTGCGGGTTCTGGCTCGGGGTCGGGGTCGGGTTCCGGCTCGGGGTCGGGTGCAGGTGCGGGGTCCGGCTCGGGGTCGGGTGCGGGGGGGGTGGGGTCGCCGCGGGGTGCGGCGGCCCCACCCGCCGCTCAGGTGGTGCGCGAGGTCAGTCGCGCGGGGTGGGGCCGAAGGTCAGCAGCCTGCCGTCCCGCCGCACCCGGTAGACGGCGTATCCGCCGCCGCCCAGGAGCAGCAGGGCGAGCACGCTGAGCGAGGTGATCCCGGCCGCGCCGGTCGCCGCGAGCGGGCTGTTGCCGCCCCCGGACGTTCCGCCGCCGGACCCGGCGCTCGTGCCCGAGGTCCCCGAGGTGCCGGAGGTGTCACCGGCGGTCGAGCCGGACGTGTCACCGGCGGTGGAACCGCTGGTGTCGCCGGCGGTGCTCCCGGACGTGTCACCCGCGGTCGAACCGGAGGTGTCGCCCGCGGTGCTCCCGGACGTGTCGCCCGCCGTGGAACCGGAGGTGTCGCCCGCGGTCGAGCCGGAGCTGGTGCCCGAGGTGGTACCGGAGGTGTCGCCGGAGGAGTCCTTGCCGACCTTGAACGCGAAGGGCTGCTTGATCCCGCTGGTGACACCCGTGACGTTGAGCGTGTGGGCGCCGTCGGCGAGGTCGGACGGCAGGGACACCTGGAGACCGGAGAACGAGCCGTCGACGGCCTTCGCCGGCGTGGTCGCCAGGGCCGTCGTCGCGCTGTCCAGCGTGACGGCGACGTCCTCACCGTTGCCCTGCGCATCGGCGCCGGGCAGGAAGCCCTGCGCGCTGACCTTCAACTTGGCCCCCGCGGCGATCGTGGGCGTGTCCTGCAGCGTGTCCCCGGAGTCGTTCTGCACGACGAGCGTGGGCTCGGCGACGATCGGGTAGGCGAGCGTCGTCGTACTCGACACGTACTTCAGCGGGTCGGTCGGGGTGAAGGTGACCGTGGGGGTGTAGACCCCGGGGGCCGAGATCCTGGGCACCGTGATGGACACCCCGCCGCTGGTCCAGGCCACCGAGCCCACCGGCGCCGCGGCGAACGCGACGGTCACCGTTCCGACCGCGTCGGCCGGGGTGACGCTGATGTGCAGGCTGTAGTCCTTGTCGACCTGCTGGTGTCCGGCCGGGTCGGCCGTGACGGTCAGCGCGGTGGCCGTGGGGGGTGTGGCCGCCTTCTGCGCCCACTGGTCCCCGGTGATCTCGATCGAGGTGGTGAAGGTCGGCGTGTCCGTCTTCGTGGTGTCGCTGGACACGCAGACGACGTGGATCGGATAGGTGCCGTCGACCACGGGCTTGAACACGGTCGCGATGGCCCGGTTGAACGGTCCCGCCAACGCCGGCAGCTTCCCCGTGATCGGGGCGGTGCCGAAGGGCGCGCCGTCGGTCACCCGCGCGAGGAGCGCGTCCGTCCCGCCCGGCAGCGTGATCTTCACGTCCAGGCGGTCCTGGTAGCCGGCGGGGCACGCCTGGTCGACCGAGATCTGGCTGAACGCCGGTGCGTCGGTGACGCTTCCGGCGGTCGGGTTCAGCGTCACCGTCGCGGCCGAGGTGTCCGCGTGGGCGTTCTCCCCGGTGGTGAGGACCAGGGCGCCGGTGCCCAGGACCAGTGCAAGCACGCTCAGCAGTGCGGCGTGCAGTCTTCGTTTCATATCTCCTCGTCCCCTCGGGGATCGGGCGGTGGATGGCGGTGGGTGCATGTCACGCATGCGGCCCTGCCACCTGGCTGGTGGCAGGGCACTGGTCAGCCGTGCAGGTCAGCGGGGTTCCCGCCGGGCCGCCACGGCTACTTCGTGGTGAACGTGAAGGTGATCGCCACGAGGGTCTGCTCTCCGACGAGGACCACCTTGTGGGTCCCGGCGCAGATGTTCCTGGGCAGGGTGAGCGCGTAGTTCGCCACCGATCCGGCGCTGTCGGAGGCCGTCGACGGGAACAGGGCGGGCAGGATGCCGTAGGCGTTGGTGACGGCGACGTCGACCTTCTCGCCGTCGGCGGGCCGGAAGCCCTGCGCCGCGACCGTGACGGTCTGGCCGGGCGCCAGCTGCGGGGTGTCGCCCAGCGCGTTGCCGTCGGCGTCGCTGACGGTGACCGCCGGCGCGTCGACGAACGTGTAGCTGAGCGTCTCGTAGTCCTGCGCGTAGGTCAGCTGGTCGGCCGGGGTGAAGACCGCGATGTAACTGCGGACGTTCACCGCGGTGTTGACCGGCGGCTGGATGCTGGCGGTGCCGTTGACGACGGGAACCGGCGCCCCCACGACGGTCACCCCGTTGTCCGCCTCGAACTGCACGCTGCCGGGCACGCCCGCGGCCACCTTCGCGGTGAGCGTGAAGGGCTGGCCGACCTGGACGTGGTTGGCCGGGCTCGCGGAGAGCCGCACCGTGGTCGTGACCGGCGCCGGGCGGCTGGACACCTGCCACGTGTCGCCGCTGATGTCGATGAACCCGGTGAAGGTCGGGTGCTCGGGGAACGCCGTGCGGTCGGCGTTGGCGCAGGTCACGTGGATCGGGTAGGTCCCGTCCGCGACCGGCACGTGGACCAGGGCGAACGCGGTGGCGATCGACCGGACGATGGTGCCGTTGCCGGTGGCGGCCGGCACGTCGGCCGTCACCGGAGCGGTGGCGTACGGCGCGCCGCCGGTGAGGTGGGAGGCCAGCAGCGACTCCCGGCCGTCCGGCACGACCACCGACACGTTGAGCGCGTCGCGGTAGTTCGCCGGGCAGGCCTTGTTCACCGAGACCTGGGCGAACGGCGAGGCGTCGGTGAGCGCGTTGCCGCGGGCGACGAGGGTGACCGTCCCCGAGGTCGCCGTCGTCGCGGAGTCGGCGTCGGCCGTGCCCGCCCCGGCGAGCAGGGCCGCGGTACCGAGGGCGAGTCCCAGTGCGCCGGCCAGTACGCCGCGCAGTCTTCGTCTCGACATGTGCTTCGTTCCCCCCTGAGGAGTCCGATGTGTGGGTGGGCGGTGCGGGGTGCGGCCGGGCACCCCGCGGAGGGGTGCCCGGCCCGGCGGGGCAGGAGGCCCGCCGTCGTGCTGTCGTGCCAAGGGGTCAGGGGACTCGGCGGACGAGGCCCGTCACCCGAGGGGTCAGACCAGGTCCTTGCTGGTGAGCGCGGCCGACTGCGCGCCGCAGTTGGCGTCCGTGCCGAAGCCGTACTCGTTGATCACCGAGGTCGTGCCGCTGTAGATCGCGGTGCAGACCTCGGAGCCGGAACCGATGAAGGTGTTCTTGATGAGGCTCTCGGCCACCCGGGAGTGCTGGATGACGTTGTAGACCTCGCGGGTGATCGGGAACGCGGTGTTCAGGTTGCCGCCGGCGTCGGTCGGCGAGACGCCGCCGACCGTCTCCAGCACGGCGCCGTTGCGGCGGTCGGTCACGCCGGGGATGCTGCGGCCCTGCGCGATGAACTGCGCGATCGAGAACGGCATGACGTCCTCGGCACCGTCGGCGGCGACCGTGCGCTGCAGCGCGTTGCCGTTGTGCTCCTGGACGGAGTTGCCGTTCTTGGCCACGTCGCTCACGCAGGACGGCAGGGTGGTGGCGTTGAAGCCCAGCGTCGACGCCCAGAACTTGCGGGTGCCGGAGCCGGCCTGCGGCACCAGCGGGTGCACGGTGACGCCGTTGATCTTCGGGAAGGTGCCGGTCGGCAGCGCAGCGCCCGTCGAGTCCTGGCAGTTGTAGGCGTGCTGGAGGTCCGCCAGGGTGACGTTCCCGCCGACGGTGCTGCCGGTCTTCACCGCGAGCGTCACCGCGTCCACGCCGAACGGGATGAAGTCGAACTGGCCGCTCGCGTTCGGAGCCGAGGAGGAGCGGGCGAAGTCCAGGCAGTGCGTGCCGGCGGTGATGTCGTCGCGCAGCGCCTTGACACCGGCACCGGAACCGTCGGGGCGGACCACCGACTGGCAGGTGGAGCCGTCACGGGTGCTGATCGGGGAGGTGCCCGTCGCGTCGTAGGAGGCGATCAGGTAACCGTCCGAGCTGCCGGTCGGGTTCGGGTCGAAGATCGAGTTGGACAGGCCGTTCAGCACGTCCTGCGTGGTGTCGGAACCCACGCCCACGAGCGCGCGGTGGACACCGGACGGCGGGTCGGCCTGGGCCGCACCGGCCACCACCACGACACCCAGGGCCGCGGTACCGGCGACGATCGCCGCCCGCTTGGCGAAGTTCACGTTCACTGTATTTCCTCCGAATAGTGCGGATGGAATTTCAGATGTGACGCGAGAAGGGACTCCGGAATCCCTCCGAAATGATCCGATCCGTCAACCGGACCCTGGATATCCTGTCGAACAAGCACAAGAAGTGGCAACCAAATTGACCGCTCCGAGAAAGTGAACGGCGGGTATTCCGAATTCTTTTTTAATTTCCCTCCAAGGGGCGCCCAGGTCCCCGGACGGGTATGCGGGTCCGCACCGGGACGGCCCACCGATTGCGCGGTGGGCCGTCCCCGAGGCGTCCGGTCCGGCCGTCACGTGGCCCCTGAGCGCCGGAAACGGAGGAACGGGCGCCCGGTGCCGTGCAGGACGCCGGCGCGCATCAGCAGCGGACCGGCCAGGGAGCCGGCGATGCCGGCGATCAGCACGATCATCAGGACCCAGCGGATGGCGCCCAGGATCGCCCCGGGGGTGGTGCCGCCGCTGTCCGCGACGTTGTGGACGGGCGGGGAGGCACTGGGCCCACCCGCGGCGCCCTTGGTCGCGCCTGCCGCTGCCGCGGGCGTCGGGGACGGGGAGCCGCCGGAACTGCCGCTGCCCCCCGCCGCACCGCTGCCGCCGCCGTCCGTGCCGCCGGTGCCGCCGTTCGTGCCACCGCTGCTCGTGGCGCCGCCCGACCCGGAACCGTTGGTCGAGCCGCCGTCATTGCCGCCGGTCGGCGAGGTGGGCACCACACCCGCGATCAGCGCGGTCGCCGCAGCGAGCGCCTGGTCATGCAACGCGGGAGTCAACGGGGCATAGCCGGGCGGAAGTTGGCCGTAGTCGAGGCCGGGCTGCTGTCCCAGGCCGACCGCGTAGCGAATCAGTGTGGCGTACTTGGCCCGCTGTGTGGCATCCAGGGACGTGTTGGCCGCGGCGTACGTGACCGTCGTGAGCGGGTACGCACCCGACGTCTTCGCGGCGGGGTTCTGATTGAGGACGCCGGGAACCTTGCCGGCCTTCATCCCGTTCACCGCCTTGGTCAGCGAGTCGACCGTGGGGGCGACGAACTGACCGTCGGCGTTGAGAAGTTCTGCGGTGCCGAGCCGGTACCGTGCCGCGCTGGCCGCGTCGGTCACCCCCAGGAAGAAGGACTGTCCGGGAAGGGGCCGAGCGTTCTTGTTCGCCTGCGGAGGCTGGCCGTTCTGGTAGAACGTGTAATTCGCGACGCCCCCGTTTGATCCACTGCGCACGGCGCCGGCCGTTGCACTCAAGGACACGGTGTAGGGGTTGAGGTCGACAGCGGTGACCTTGGCGTCGGGGAACTGCTTGCTGGGTGCGTACTCCGTCTCCTCCGGCTTCGGAAAATCGGAGCGAGCGGCGTGGGCGGGATCAAGCTTCAGGAAATAAGGGTTGATCTTCATGCCCCACGGGTCGGCCTTGCCCTCGAGGAAGGCCTTCGCATCAGGATCGGAACGCAGCCACGTCCAAAGCATCCCCGCCGCGTCGCTCCCGCCCTGCGGAACGCTGATGCCAGGCCCGCAGGAGCTGCCGAAGCCGAACTGGGTTCCGGGATTGAGTTTCTGGAACTCGGGATCGGCGTGGAGCTCGGACGGATTCGTCGGGTTGAGTATCCCGCGCGGCATGCCCGTGCCGGGAACCTCGCACTCGTAGCTCTCGGTGACCATCTTCGCCACGAGCCTGGCGTTCAGGCGTATCCGCGGGACCTGCCGCGTTGTTTGCGCGACATTGACGTTGTATCCGATGACGAGCCCGGACACGGCTACCGGCGCGTGGACAACCGGTGGCGAGCCGGCCTGCGGCGCGACCGGATTCTCCAGGAAGGCGAGTCCGGCCGCGTTGCCGTCCGGGTTGGCGATCTGCTCACGGGAGAGTTCCTCGAGTTGCGGAGTGAACTGGTAGGTGATCTTCTCGCTGGTGCACAGCTTCGGTTCCCAGGAGGTCATCGCCGGGAACGCGAAGTCAGAACCGCTGGTGGGCTGTTCGTCCTGTCCGATCACACACGGCGAGTCGGTCGTTCGGAAGTCCAGGCGGAACTGGAGGCGCTGCTTCCAGTTGCTCGCGGACAGGGCCGATCCCTCAAGGCCGATGTTGTCGTTCGGTGCGCTGCCGTCGGCTTCGTGAGCACCTCGCGGCACGACGACCAGCCAGCACGGTGGGGGCGCCTGGCCGTCCTGGCGGCTGGCGCCGCAGCCGAGGATCGGCGACGTCGTGTCGTCCTCAAGGGAGAAGATCGTCTCACCGGTGCCGTCGGTTCCGGTGAAGGCGAGATCCTGCTCGTTGGTCGTGAACTGCGTGAAGTACTGAGCGACGTCCGTGGAGCTCTCGCCCGTCGCGGTGGTGAAGGGAATGGTGCGCTCGGACGGCTCCAAGGGGTCGTTACTCGAGGACACGCCCCGGCCGGCGTTCAGCACTCCGACGTTCGGAGGCGGTTGCCCGAACTCGCACTGCTCGGGGGTGGGACCGTCCTCGTTCCCCCAGCACTGCATGATCTGCAGGTAGTCGGCGATGCTGTAGTCGCCCTTGCGCACAGTCGGCGCCCCACCCGTCCAGCTGACCTTCACGCCCTGCGAGGTGAGGTTCTCGGTCTGCTCGACCGTCACCTTCAGCGAGGAGAAGTCGTCGTACTGCCCCTTCGTGCCGGACTGGGTCACCGCGGAGCCGCTGTCCGCCTGGGCCTGACCGCCGCCCGCCGGGGGCGGGAGCAGGACGAGGCCGACCGCGGCCAGGACGGACGTGAGGATGCCGCCGAGACGGAGCATCCGTACGGAGCCCCTGGCGGGCCGGGGGTTACGCGCGGCCATCACGCCTCCTGGATTCGGTGAACCGCCGCGCGAGAGCGGGCGGGGCGAGGACGACGGCGAGCAGCAGCAGGGCGGACAGGCCCATCAGCCAGGTGCGCAGGCCCCAGAAGGAGTCCGCGCCGACGCTGACCGACGCGGCGGAGACGTCCTGCCCGTTGCCCGCGGTGCCGCCGTCCCCCGTGCCGTCGGTGGTGGCCAGGCCGGTGTCGGGGTCGACCCCGCCGGTGCTGCCGGCCGTACTGCCGCCGGTCGTGCCCGCCGACGAGCCGCCGCTCGCACCCGCTGTCGAGCCGCCGGAACCGGTGGCGCCGCCACTGCCGCCGCCACTGCCGCCACCACCGCCGCCGCCGTTCCCCTTGCCGCCGCTGCCGTTTCCGCTGCCCGAACCGCTGCCCTGGGCAGCCGGCTTCACCTGGGTCGGGGTGTCATGCGCGCCGGCGGTGCCGGTGGTGCACTGCGTCGGGCCCTCGCGGTCGCAGGACTGGGGGAACGGGGCGTTCTTCGCCAGGGTGTTGCTGCCGTCGCTGGAGAACGTCGGGTTGTGGCAGCCCTGGATGTTGATGGTCTGGGTCTGCACCCCGGGGATCTTCTTGACCTGGTCGAAGGCGTCCTGAACCAGGTTGATGGGCAGCGGCGAGAAGCCCAGCCGCTGGGCCTGCGCCTGCCCCTGGCACAGGAAGTAGTACGAGAACGCGCCGAGCGTTCTGCCCTTGTCCTCGGTGAGCGGTGACTCCAGCTTGGTCGGCAGGATCATGTAGCTGTAGCTGGACAGCGGATAGGTCCGGCGGTCCGGGTTCGTGTAGACCTGGTCCAGGATCTGGGTCAGGTAGTTGCTGGAGTCCTTGTTCTGGTTGATCTGCGCCTTCAGCAGAGCCACGGCTACCGAGGAGGCCGTCGGCTCGGTGTAGTAGCCCGCCGCGTTGAGCACCTTGGCGACGGGGAAGCCGGTGTTCAGGGCGTAGGAGTACTCGACGTAGGTGATGGCGCCCTCGGCGTAGGACTGCCGGGTGTAGCCGGACACGCCCAGCGAGCCGCTCTGCGCGATGAAGCCGGAGCCGGGGACCACCGGGTAGTTGGAGGTCTCGCCGCAGGGCGTGGGCTTGCCCAGGCGCTTGCAGTAGGCGTCCCACAGGGCGCTCTGCTGCTTGGACATCCACAGGGTGAACTGGGCCGAGGTTCCGGAACCGTCGGAGCGCACCACCGGGATGATCCGGCGGCTGGGCAGCGTCAGACCGGGGTTGTCGTGCGCGAGCTGCGGGTCGTTCCAGTTCTTGATCGCGCCGGTGAAGATCTTGGCGAGCGAGTTGCCGCTGAGCCGCAGATTGGTGACCTGCTTGCCGTTGATCTTGAGGTTGTACATGAACGAGGTGCCGCCGGCCACGATCGGCATGTAGGCGTATCCGCGGGTGGGCGGGGGTTCGCGCACGCCGAACTCCGTGGTCCCGTACGGGATCTCGGAGACCGCGAAGTCCACCGTCTTGTTGGCGAACTGCTGACGGCCGTCGGAGGAGCCGCTGCCCGTGTAGCTGACGGTCATGCCGTACTGCGCGACGTTCCGGACCCACTGGTCGATGGCGTTCTGGCTCCAGGTGGAACCGGCGCCGCTGATCCGGGCGTAGGTGGCGCCGTGTGCGGGCGGCTGGCCGAGGGCCAGCAGCGTGCACAGCATCAGGACGAGGGCTGATGCCGCCGCCCGTATTCTCTTCACGATCCGTCAACTCCCTGTGCGGGTTCGTGCTCCGGGCTGTCGAAAAGGGCTGGTGCGGGGCCTGCGGACATCACGGCTGCGCGAGCCGCCGACCGCTCGGCGAAGCGCTTCTGGTCGCGGCGGGAGGCGACCACCCGGCGGTGGGTGCCGCGCTTGGTCAGCTCGCCCGGGCCGCGGCCGCCCAGGGTGCGGGCGATCACGAAGAGGACCAGGACCAGGACCAGAAGCGTGGCCGCGGTGCCGAAGCCGCGGGAGATCATGGCGGGTTGGGGGGATTTGACGAACTCGAAGGTGGCCAGCGGCAGCGACACCATCGGCCCGTGCAGGGGGTCGGTGTTGGTGATCGCGGTGAACCCGGCCGTCAGCAGGACGGGCGAGGTCTCACCGACGCCGCGGGCGGTGCCGAGGATCACGGCGGTGGTCAGGCCAGAGCGTGCGGTGGGCAGCACGACGTGCCACACGGTCCGCCAGCGCGGCGAACCGAGCGCGTACGACGCCTCCCGCAGCGTGCCGGGCACCAGCCGGATCACCACGTCGGAGGCGCGGATGATGATCGGCAGCATCATCACCGAGATGGCCAGCGACGCGGCGAAGCCGGACTTCTCCACGCCGAGGGCCAGGATCGCGGTGGCGTAGACGAACAGGCCGGCGACGATCGACGGCAGCGCGGTCATCGCCTCGACGACGGTGCGGACGAACCGGGCGTAGCGGCCGGGCACTTCGTTGAGGAAGACGGCGCACAGCAGACCGGCCGGCACCGTCAGCACCAGCGCGATGGTGATCTGGATGAGGGTGCCGATCATCGCGTGCCGGATGCCGCCGACGGTCAGCGGTTGCAGCGGCCCGGCGGTCTTCATGTCCTGGGTGAAGAAGTTGGTGTGCGGCAGCGCCTTGCGGCCGTCCCACAGCGTGTAGACCACGACGAAGGAGAGGGCGGTGAGCAGGACCACCGCCAGGCTGTGCACGATCACCGACGCGAAGCGGTCGCGCACCGCGGGCCCGTTCTCGTCGAACGACACCAGCAGCGCGTACAACCCCAGGAAGAGGACGTAGGCGAACACGACGAAGCCGAGGCCGCCGCTGAACGGGGCGAACCGTGAGAAGAACAGCCAGGTGAGCGCGAGCGACGAGGCCGCGGCGCCGACGATGGCGTAGACGTCGGTGGCGCGCGTGGTCCCGGTGTTGCGGCGCCGCTCCTGCGCGTCGGGCCGCGCGGCGCGGGTCGGCAGGGTGGTCTCGGGCCGCGGCCCGGAGCCGTCGGCGCCCTCGGGGCCCTCGGCGCCGGGTGCGGCGAGTACGGGTACGGGCGTGCCGGGTGCGGGCGTGCCGGGTGCGGCGGGTGCGGGCGTGCCGGTTGCGGGTGGCGCGTGGCCGGCCGGGCCCGGCTCGGTCGCGCCGCTGGTGGCCGTGGCGTCCGTGGTCATACGGGAGGAACTCCTGTCTCCGCCGATTGCTCGGCTACTCGGCGGTGGCGCCGGAACGGCTGCGGGCGACGATCGAGGAGGCGACGAAGTTGACGACGAGGGTCATCAGGAACAGGGCCAGGCCCGCCGCCATCAGCGCGGACATGCCGAACTTGCTGGCCTCGCCGTAGCGCAGGGCGATCAGCGAGGACACCGAACTGGTGCCGCTCTGCAGGATGTGCGGCTGGATCGCGAACACCGGGGAGATGACGAGGTAGACGCCGATGGTCTCGCCCAGCGCCCGGCCCAGGCCCAGCATCGTGCCGCCGATCATGCCGCCCTTGCCGAACGGCAGGACGACCGAGCGGATCATGCCCCAGCGGGTGGCGCCGAGCGCGTACGCGCCCTCCCGCTCGCCGACCGGGGCCTGCGAGAAGACCTCGCGGATCACCGAGCAGATGATCGGGGTGACCATCATCGCCACGACCATGCCGGCGACGAACGTCGACGCGGTGTAGACGGTCGCGGTGGCCAGCGGGTCGTGCGGGTCCGCGCCGTCCACCTTGAACAGCGGGATCCAGCCGAAGTACGTGGACAGCCAGCGGGCCAGGCCGATCACCTTGCCCTGCAGGAAGAACAGCCCCCACAGGCCGTAGACCACCGAAGGAACGGCGGCCATCAGGTCCACGGTGCTGATCAGTGTCCGGCGCAGCCGCGGCGGGGCGTACTCCGAGATGTACAGCGCGGTGCCGATCGCCAGCGGCACCGCGAAGACGATCGCGACCAGGGCGATCAGGACCGTCCCGGTGAGGACCGCCGCGATGCCGAAGTGCCCGGCGTCCGGGTCCCATTCGGCGGTGGTCACGAACGACCACCCGGCCTTGCGCAGCGCCTGCCACGCGCGGAACGTCAGAAAGCCGCCGACCAGCAGCATCACGGCCAGCACGACACCGCCGCCGCCGCGGGCGATGCCGCGGAACAGCCGGTCGGGCAACCCGGAGTCGCCGTGCAGCCGGCGCGGCCGTTCCGCGGCCGGACCGGCGTCGACCTCCATGTCGGCACCTGCTGTTCGTGCCCGTGTTCGCATCGTCACGGGACGACGCTCACGGGGTGCGATGGCCGGGTGAGCACACAAAAATGAACGAGGGCACCCGTAGGGGCAACTTCCGTTCACCTGCGGTGCGTTGCGCGGGGCGCGGGCAGGTCACCCCGCGAGGGGCCTGCCCGGCCGGGGGTCGCGGGCCCTGGGCTCGCGGGTCCGGACTCGCAGGTCCGGGGCTCGCGGGCCCGGGCTCGCAGGTCCGGGGACCTGGGGACCCGGGGACCCGGTGCTCAGCCCCGCCGGCGCGGCCACCCCGGGGTCAACGGTCCGGGAGTCACCAGTCCGGGAGTCACCCCGCGTCGCCCCACAAGGACGCCGGCGTCTCCTTGAGCGCCAGCAGCAGGACCCTGAATCGCTCGTACGCCGCCTGGCACGTCGAATGCCGTTCGTACGCCCGGGCGGACACTGCGCGGACCTGGCCGTCCGCGTCCCGTAACCGCCACACCCATCCGCTGGTCTCCGCGGCGTGCTGCACTCCCCCGGTCAGCTGCTCCGGCGTGGCGCACAGCCCCTCGAACGCCTCGCGGCATGCCGCCTCGTCCGGGTAGGAGTTCGCGCCCAGCGCGATCACCCGGCCGTTGCTGGCGGTGAGCCGCCAGGAGAACCAGCCGCTCTCCCTGATGTCGATCTGGCACCGCGTACCGAGCGCGGCGGTGCCCCCCACTGCTTCCCCGGCTTCTCCGGCCATCCTGCATCCCCACCCCTGTCAGCCCCTGAGGAATGCGCGCAGGCGCGAGCACGCCCGCGTGGTCGCGAGCGAACTCGGCTGGTTCCGCGCACACAGTGCCGCGCCATCGTTGCCACGGGCGGCACGGGCAATGTAGGTGGCGGGCGAATGGTTCAGTGCTGCCGCACAGGTTGAGCGCGGCATCCTTCACTCCGAAGTTGCCCCTTGTTCACGCCGCATCACTCAACGTCACCGGCACCGTCAACTCCCCCGGAGCAGCTTTGCCCTCTCCGAGGGCCCCCCATCTCCCCTTCCCGCGCCCCGCGCCGCCTGGTCATTCGGCCACCGGGCCGCTCCCGGGTGCGCTCGGCCGTGTCGCGCGGATCCGGGGTGCCCCCGGGTGTGCGCTGCCGTATCGCGCGGGTCCGGGGTGCCCCCGGGCGTGCTTTGCCATATCGCGCGGGTCCGGGATGCCCCCGGGTGCGCTCGGCCATATCGCGCGGATGCGGGGTGCCCCGCGGGGTGCTTTGCCGTCGCACGGCTTCGTCTGGGCTTGTCGCGCAGTTCCTCGCGCCCCTGGCGGTGCACCTTCGGTGGGTGGGGTCGGGGCCGCCACGGGAGTATCTCCTCGGAACTGTGCGTGCGGCTTTGCCCATTGGG
>Ga0123352_10014585_pt1 | contig 12513 bp, 5 predicted proteins | sample TergutLab28metaG_FD_89700 | JGI IMG/M metagenome (GOLD analysis project Ga0123352, IMG submission 89700) | Labiotermes labralis P1 segment gut microbial communities from Petit-Saut dam, French Guiana - Lab288 P1 | ecosystem: Host-associated > Arthropoda: Insects > Digestive system > Gut ... | reverse complement strand
TGTACAAGTTGGGTGTTGTGGCAGCATGCCGTGTTATGTAATGTTATGTTGCGAAGAGTGCCCTGCTACGGATGTGCATTCTGTGCTTCGTTGTGTTGCAACGAAGCACAGAATGCACATCCGTAGCAGGGCACTCTTCGCAACATTACACAACACGGCACGCTGCCACAACACCCAACTTGTACAACGAAATTAATCTGAGAATTTCCAGTGTGACTTTAGCAAGGAATATATAGCTCCCTGATGATGGTCTTAGGACCGAAACATGTCGGAGCATTTTTAATGTTTTAATGTGTAAATTTTATAAATTTTATATATATGTTCAGTGGTTGGTGTAATAATTGAGTAACTCGACAACATGCACGGTGTAACAATAAAAATTTAGACCGAAAGTTATGTCTTCAAGGGTTTAGGGGTCCAAGAAAAATAATTCTACAATCTCTCAACCCTTGAAGATGAAGGAATTAGGTCCCTGTGAAAAATCAAGAAACACTAACCCAGTGACACAGTCACATACCATAAGGCCAGAGCCCTCAACAAAATGGTCAAGGAAGTATCAAATGTCAAATCTCATGCCATTTTCCCTACTCTCCTGTGACTTCATTTCTCTTAGGCAAACAAACTGTATTGGTAATTTTTTTAGAGTTGGCAGTTGCCATGGTCATACTACAGGTTGAGAGTCCCTATCACATACATGGTGAGGTCAAAGAAACAGGTGATCATCAGCTGTGTTCTCTGTGAGGTATGAGCTCAGGCTAAACACATAATACACAATGATACAACCAAATGGCCGCAATCTAATAGGTGAAATTAACACTCTGGTTGCTCTAAGGATACAGAACTGACCAATGTACATGGTTGTGAAGTAATGCACAATTGCTGTGGCAGCCCATCATACAATGGGCATGGTACAGTGTAAGATAATATTCTAGAAATTATTCTTCCTGACAGGTACACACTTACAGGCATTATGCCAGCAACATGGGCTAAGAGGAGCAATGCGTGATGATGAGTGTGTGGGTTTTGTGATGCACGGATACACTGCACCACAGACTCCACGCTCAAAGCCTGCTTCACCACTGCGTCAACAGATGCACCTTCATGTGTGAGTTTCTGACAGCAGTGCAGTACACATGACAGCACCAGCTGCTTGGAGTACTCCACTGGTGGCTGTTCATCAAACTCTAAACACCTGCACACACACACACATAACAGTCATATGACTTGAGACACTCACTGATGATACAGCAAAACTGCTCAGACCATCACACACGTAGGAATGACAGTCACAGGAATACATCTTCACAGTCAAACACTTACTGCTTCCACAAGCTTACAAAATGCCATAAACAAAAGTTCAGAATAGCCTCAAAAGCACAAATTATACAGGATGGCACAAAAGTCACCTGATCCTCAACGTCATACAAGTTACATGTGGTGTCCAAGGGACTTTTGGAGGATAATCTCATTCCACAAAGCATAAAAGCAATCAACCTATCTTAAGAAACAACACAGCTTGACTGAGCTGAGAGTGGCCTGCATAACTGCAGAAAAGTGGAGGAAGCTGACTCACCAGCCACATGGTCACATTCCAGTTTGTACTGCCACTGACTAACTCCTTGGTAGCATGAGTTTCTCAGGCGCCCTGTGATTTAGCTGGTTTACAGATATCACATTGTTCTTTTTTTTTTTGTAATTATACCCGATTTAGTGATACAATTTTTTTTACAATCACACCTCAGCCTTGGCATTACTTATCTCTATATCTGCTAAACACCACACACTTTCTCCTAATCATCCACTCTGCCCTTCTACCCTCAATCTCCAGGGTGACACCTCCAACACCCGTCCCTAACGTGATTGGTCAGACAATGTAGGGGTATTACTTTCATTTGCTGACCAATTCAGAAATTCCCAAGAAAGCTTAAATTTCCGTGGTAGAAAGTCCTATAACAGGATAAAATCCAAGGCTGTTACTGGCCTTCTCACTGGACATAATACCCAGAGGAGAGGATGAAACCTCGGCCCACATTCTTCGTGAAGTGTGAAGCTTTGGCTTCACTCAGACATGTGTATCTGGGCTCCTTCTTCTTGGAGCCAGAGGACATTAAGAGTATAAGTCTGGGGGCCATCTGGAACTTTAGTAAAGCAATAAGGCTCCCATAAATCGATATGGGGCACAATGGGCCCGTCAATTATGGCCTAGGTACATCAGAACCATAAGGTCTTGAACCCAATTGCAAATCAATCAATCAATCCATGGTAGAAAAACACCCACAACATAATCGAAAGACGTTAATTTCTTCACCAAAATAAACCATAAATTTTGTAAATACAACACTAAACAGAGTTTCCAAACATCAAGTCCTTGTACAGCTTTGAAGTGGTCACAACCGGTGGGACATGGGTAAAAGTGAGAGGGCTGGAGGACAGGAATCCCTTCACACAATTAGTGGTCCAACAGGGTACTAGTTTGGCTGCAGTACTAACCAGTCATCAATGGTTTAAACAACAGTGTTAACATGGGTGATAATAGAATGTCCAACTCTTTAACACTGAGACTACTGTACCGGCACTTCAGATGAACACGCTGCATCCATTTCCCTGGCAGAAGATCCCTCCGAGGTATCAGTAGTTACCTACAGTGTCACAGCAGTCTAATCTACTAACCTACAATGATTACACTTTCTGATTGCATACATGGGAAATAAGCGATACTCTTCCTCCACTGACTTGTATAAAACATACAATGTTAGAAAAATGAGAAGAAAGAAAAAGTGAAGGAGGCAGAGGAGGAGGACATATTTTCTGACAAGTTTCTCTGTTCATCTGATAATTAAACAGACTGTAACATGAGCTTTGTGACTTTCCTCTTCTAACTGCAGTTTTCTCTACAAATAAATGTCAAACATCTGTCACGGTAAACTGTGAAAATATCAGCCATTATGTCGAACACAAGAGCTAACAAATCCCCAGAAATGTGGCAAAGTTCAAATTTGTTGGCTTAACCCAAAGAATGATGCAGAATGTTCATGTGCAATGTAAGTACCTCCAACCCACACATCCCAGAAGACAAAAAATCCTATCAACTACTGCCTTGACAACCGCACTTCTTATTTTGTACGGATGTAACTGACTTAGGCCATCCAGAGATTGAGGTCAGTTCAGTAAAAGTGCCTCCTCATTTTTAAATATAAGGATGGTAATAAAGCTTAAAGTCTTCCATGACACTGTGTCACCGGATGGGTAGTTCCTGACACTTTGAAGGTTGGCAGTGCCTTCATCTTCAGGCTGAAGCAGACTAACAGCCCTAGACTACTGGACACTGAAGATGGCCTACAGCCTTCAAAATGTTGACACACCCAATGACACAGTGCCACATCCAAGATGTAATTCTTCAGTGAACCTGCTTTGAGAACCATTTACAGTTGGTACACATATTCATAATTGGAAATAACTGTAATTTTTTGGGGTCACTAAACTTCACCACCACATAATGGTGCAGGCAGTTTGTTGCTGGTCTCCCAATGTGGAGGCCCAGATTCAATCCCAGGCCAGTCCACATGGGATCTGTGGTATATAATTTGGCAATGGGGCAGGTGTTCTGTTTTATCCAGTCATTATCATTCCAAAGATGCCTTGTACTCGTTCATTCACCTACCCCTCATGTGATAACCTTAGAAATTGGCAGCAATGTTAAATAACACATACATGACCCATGTTGCACAATATATGCCTATAAACGTACGCTCACTTGTTAAGCAAAGAGAAGAGAGGTGACAACAGAAAGTGTGTTGACCGCAGCTTCTTCTTGGACTGCACCCATTCTAGCAGAGTGATGCCGTATCTCCACTCTTCCGTTTTCAGCAGTTCAGGCGACGGTACTTCATTTACTTTCCTGCAGTATAACCAGAACACTAAATTAAGCTGAAGATTCAGGTCTTCTGGGATGTCATGCTGTTCTGATGGGTGAACAGTTCCTGATGTTTCAAAGAGTCACATGCTTCTATTGTCAGGGTCAGCAGTCCCAAACCGTCTTGGACTGCTTGACCGTGACAATAAGAGATGTGTTGTTCAAACTACATGGGGTAAGAGGAAGGGGTAACAGATCTACATCAGTGTGAATGTGTATGTCCATGCACGTGTGTATATGACAAAAATACCATTTCTGATAAAATTACATGAATGTACAGAAACTTTCCGGAAACCAAATGGAGGTACATTTAAGAAGTTCAGGAAATTGAAAAATGTATTGCATCTAGCGCATGTGCATGCATGCACACACACACTATACATTAGTAGGTACATCAGCTTGTCACCCAATTTCTCATCTACGAACAAGATGAATTTTACACTTGGTTAAAAAGTCACAAAACACAACTGACTTGGTTCATGTGAAGATGGCTGCAGTGTGAAAGTTATGTCTCAAGACCACATATGTGCACAATGATGTCACATTCAGCTGACCACCATCAAGAAAATTCTGGGGCAACTGGATTAATATTTGATACTTATGTGATAACACTCACAAATTTTATATACATATACGGTAGTTAATACAAGTAACTATGCCTGTTCTTTGGTTGGAATATGGCTGCTTTTCATGTCAGTATCAAAACAGACAATAGCTGTAACTTTAAAGAAGAAATAACACTCAAATTAAGAAATTACAGTCTACTCATTTACACAAAAGCACTGAGGGTAAGAACTTCAGGCACATACAGTAACTGTACCACAATACTTGCACACAGCTTTAACAGTTGTGTCTACCGAACGTATTGGTAACAGTATGCAGTAAATTTCATATTTTTGGCTGTTCTCTAATGGTCCTGCAGTAAAAAAAACAGGAAACAGAAACTGACAGCAAAGTTACATGTTTATAACCAGTAATGGAGTTTATGTCCTTTATTAAGTGTCAAAATTGTACATTTGTAGTAATTTAGTTTATGATGGAAGAGAAATTGTAAAGAGTCTGAATAGCATCTTACAGGGACAGAGAGTTTTACGGCAGGTATAGTGAGCTAGCAGTTTCGATGTTTGTCGGTGTCAAAATTGATGGCTTGGGGAACATACTGAATAATTGATGTAAATGTTGACAGCTTTTGGACATCTTAAATCTTGCTAGAAAGATTTACGATATTAGGCATGCTTGAACATCAAGAGAAATCAGTAAGACGCGTGAAGGAGTTCACACAGGTGACGACAATGAAACAATGTTACATAAATGGGAGACAATGGGGTTAAAGTATTCAAAATTTTGACTTTCAGACCTATCAAGAAGCAGTGAAATTTAACAATTAGCCAATCGGGAATAGTAAGGATATTTAAAGGGGGATGAGCTTGAAGCTGACAAGTTTTGAAAACCGAACGCAAGCAACGGTCTGTTTTATACCCTGGAGGTGACAGGTTGTGTGCGTGATACCGAGACTAGTAGTGCATACATTTTTCAAAGACGCATCCATACATCCAACACATCTGTAAATTCTAACAATCGTGAAATAATATAAATAATATTAATAGTGTCCAGTTATTTATAAAATTACTGTTCCACCACTTAGAACACTTAGATTCCCTGGCAGAAAGACATGCAAACTGACTGAAGAGCTGGGTAGGTTGTATGTTTATGCATTTGAGATTTCAGTTTAATTTGCAATATTCAACTGCAGCTTTTCATGCCATACCGTCGGCTACGAAGCACCATTCCGCCTGCGGACACAACTGGCTGCTCTTTCAGCTGTGCACTGGTCATTTTCTCCAATTTTTCTGCAACTAATTTTGAATCCAGGATGATCTTCTTCACGACTCGTCCTGCTGTTGATGCCACTTCCGGAAGTTCAGAATCAGTAGCAGCAATCACAAGATGAGTCAGCAGCTGACGTTGCAGTGGTTCTTCCACTGCTTCAAACAGTTCACGAGTGATCTGGACAAAGGCAGCAGTCCAGGGTGATGCAACAACTGAACAAGTTAGTGTGTGAGATTTGAGATTCTAATAGAGTTGCTGCTGAGGTATCAGGTCTTCTGGGACCTGATGCTGTGTCAATGGGTATGTAGTTCCTGACATTCTGAAGGATCATAGTGCATTTTATCTTCAAGGATACAGCAGTCCAAAACAGCCAACATGGATGAAGGTATAGTAATACATATGTATAATCACAGTGGTTAGCAGATGGCCAGAGCTGTTGGTAAGCCAATGAAAGAACATGTGTGAGGGGCCTGGGTGTAAAGCTGAGGCCCTGGTAAGGGGCTGTCCAGTAACGTTTAACACCATACTTACATATTACCAAACTTTCTCCTGCATTGGAGGTTCTTCGTTGACTGCTTTACCATTAGAGGTAAAGGAAATAAAATCCATTATAATATTCTCATTGCCATTCAAAGTGTTCTTCCTGTATAAAATACAAACATGTTACATATTTCTGGAATTGAAAGTTACCAAGCTGTTATTTTCAGTTGAACAGCAAGTCTTCTTGGACTGCTCGACCCTGAAAATGAAGGGGGCAAGGTGATCCTTTAAAACATCAAGAACCACATGTCCAACAGCACTGAGTGACATCTCAGGACACTTGACACTTCAGCAATAAAGCTTTGATTATCTCATATCTCATACTGTTAATTCTAGCTACAGGCCACAAATAATGCCACAAGTATAGATGGTAGTTTCTTCATGTAAGAGTTCTGACAAACCAAATCAAACCTTTGCACAGAATGGTGGACCCAGTAATTTGTCAAACATATCATGGAAATATAGCATAAAAATTTTAATTTAGGCAACCAGAGCTTATTAGTTCTACGTTGCTCAGATGGCCCAATATTTCTGAATAAAATCTGAGATACAAAGACCCACCTCACAGTTGGACAAAAATAGTAATTCTGTCTGAAATGGATTCAGAGTTCACAAAGGATCTTTATGCAAGCACGAAGGAAACTGAAAATTACGGTGGGTCACAAACCAAGAACATATAAAACTAAAAAGCTGATAGATAAAAAAAAAATTCAAACTAATGTTTACTAGTTGTACCTATGCAAATAAGAAACAAAAAAATAAAATAAAATCTTTATGGATTGTCACAGCAAACACAATTTTATCAGAAAATGTCTTGCGATATGATGGACATAAATGAATCCTAGGTATAAGGACAATTTTTTTACAGCCACCAACTTCCCCTGCTATGCAGACCTCTTAAAATCATTTGTGTTCCATTAACTGACCCTTCACTGGTGTCTGAATTTCTATTCAACATCACAATAGTATCAATTTTCAGATTTAGTCCATATGGTGGTAAACTTGATAGTGACAAACTATTCAGAAACCCATAGGATGAAGTTTTTCACCCAGCTTATCTTCACAATCTATAGAGTTTACACTACAGTAATTTCTGGAATTGTCTTGGATTCAAGTATTCATGATCTGGTCATTTATTTCAATACAGTCTTTGTTCTTTGGGCTCAGTGCTGGAATGTTAGTTATACAGCATATGTTTGTCCCATTAATGTAACCCTTTGGAAACAGACAGAAGCCAAGTGAAGCCACCGTATTTCAGCTCTTTCCCCTAGCCTCCAGGGCAGACAGCACTGTCAATTTCAACATTACTATTTTGTTAAAAAAATTTTTTAGAAGCAATAAAAACAAAGGTGACTGCCATCAATGCTGAATCATATGCTTCCTAAAAATGTCAGTCTTGAAAAGATCCATTTGGTAGCCCAGTAAATCATGATTTTGTTAACATACTGTACTGTAATCATATATGCAATAATATATAAGGGTAAATTATACAATACAAACACATTTTCCCCCATAATGTGTAAAGGTGGCACTGAAATATGTTTCTCTCAGAGTACTTCCATTTCCCTTGTCAGTATCACTAGACCAATGCTGCATATTCATTAATCTACCACTAATGCTACAAACTGTAGAATTCCTTCATTCCAGCACCCAGAAACCTGAACAGGTGCCAGATTATGAGACAGTACCTATCCTGTCCTTAGTTCTTACGGGTAAACATTCTGTTTACTGCACCTGTACTTGGGTTGCACAGCTATCAGACTATTCCATTTGGTTATCTCCTTATACTGCTGGTTCTCTGAAATTTTGCAGCCAGCCCTCAGAGAATTTGTGCTCTGTACAGTTATTTTAACTGGATCACAAAAAGACTCATCACAGAAGTCCAGTCACAGGGTTTCCTTCAGAACAAACTGCTGTAAACCACTTACACAACTCTATTTCCAATTGAGCTAATTGGCACCCTTTTTGATGTATGTCTCTTGAAAAGACCCTTCACACTTTCACAAGATGCCTGAACAATCACAATTGGTCCTTCAATTCCTTTATACCACAGACAGTTGAAATCCAATGTTGCATGAAGCCACAACCACACTGCAGCTTTTGCAACTCTCAAGCCTCATAATTATTTCAAGTTTCTGAGGAACCACTAAAGTTACCAGCAGCTATCAGCAGTATCTTGTTTACTCATCTGGGGGTCTTCTGAAGTCATTATAATAGCCTGACTGTCTCAAATAAAGTCCAGATAATCCAAGACAAAGTCATGGAATCGGTAAGTGCACCAGCAGTTACAGACAGCACAACTTCCAGTCTTGGGACTACTTTCCTCAACTGATCTTACTATCAGATGCCAGATTAAAGGAGTTCTACTGTCAGTCCTGTCTCAGCCACAAGCCGCAGTACCCACAGTACAGTACACTAGGTGGGCTTCGTAACTCAGTAGCGGTAGCACATGGTGGCAATGACAGAAACTGTGGCCCCACTGTCAATCCAACCACGATTCTCCAATCTTCCAGCCTGTAGCCCAGTCACTAAAGTGAATGAGCTCTCCCAGCTCATATCAACATGCACAAACCCAAGGCCTCTTAAACTTACCTGCTGCATCATAATAATGGCAGGACAAGTTCTTCCTACTCTGTCCTGTAACACTGTCTTCCAGTCCATGATAGCTGTCTGCACAAACTGCCAACAATCCCAATAATTCAAACATGCAACTGTGTCACATGTCAGCCGCAGAACAATACTACGTAGGATGGCCGATGAATCAGAATCCAGGTGCCCATCGGATTCTCTGCCTCTCGACAGAATGTGAATTCCAAGTGGCATAAGTGCATTCAAAATTTCCTGGAAAAAAGGTAGACAAATTTTTCATGTGTCTGTTTCACTTTTAGTAACGTAAAAGGTAAACTTCACCCTAGAAAAGGCCATAAAGGCCCAGAGGCGAAGCAGAAGTATAGCTCTACTCTTTCTTTAACCTTAGCTCTAGATAGGGATGGGTGGTCAATGCCACGCCCCAGCCACTTTACTCCCAGCAAAGACCTGGTACCCACTGTATGGATTGCTGGGTGGGCCCCAGGGCCAGTCTGGATGGGTGCAGAAGATCTCGCCCCCACCGGGATTCAATCCCCGGACTGTCCAACCCGTAGCAAGTCACTATAACTACTATCTTTTTATGTATATAAGCCAACATTTTGTATGCTTTTCTGAGCTTCAACAAGTGCTACAGGTCCCACTAGGGAGTACTGTGGAACCAGTTCAAACACATCTGGCTAAAATGGCACCTGAAGTTAAAAGTAGGTGAAAAAAGTGCCTGTGAGAAAGCTCAGCCCACTTGCCCACCCACATGCATATACACAAAATACTGAAATTATAGGCTCAAAGATCAAGTCTATTGAGCTGCGATGCCGTATGCTGTGTCATCTGGCAGAAATTTATCAATGCTTCTAGTTCACAAGTTTTTCCACAATTTTGGTAAATTTCTACCAGACTAACAGAGTGTAATCCCAGCAGACAGTAATATTCAAAGGTGAAGCAGTCCCATTACAGGCCCAGAATGGCCCAGAGGGTTCCAGGAAGTTAAGGTTCCCAGATTTCGTGACAACAGCATAGGATGGTGGTAGGTTGTCAGCCTTATGCACTGGCCACCTTTACACCCAGGAAATGCTCCTGGTACTCATTTCTGTTAGAGACTGAGTCAACCCAAGGGCCACAGTGCGATCAGAAGGATTTTATGTCAATGAAAAATCCAATGACACTAGCTGGAAACGAACCAGCAACCTTCCGATTTGTAGCACAGCACCTAAACCACTGTGCCACCGTGGTCCCCAGACAGTAATATTCAGAAACTCAAATCTCACAAAATTTTCTAGTCCAAATACTGGACTAACAAAGGGTTAACAACTGAATATGCAAACCAACAGTTAGCATTTTGCCAGCACACCTATGGGTTTTACCAAGTTTATGCTTCTTACTTTGTCCCTGTGAATGCCATGACTACATGCACAGGGAGCAGAGGTATAGATCCACACATTCTTAACCGCAGCACTATATGGAGGTAACTGACTGAGTGTCCTGGTCACTTCACCCCTGGGGTAAAAACCCCAGTACCGAATGAATACAGACGCTGGGTGGGCTCCAAGAGATGATCTGGACATTTTGGACAAGAAGAAATTTCTCATGCCCACTCAGAATGAACCCTACACCATCCAGCCCACAGTCTATTCACTACACTGACTGAGCTACTCCATCTCCCACTGTCTGTTTTTATAATTCTGTATGCTCAGGAACTGGTGCTGAAACTCATAAACTGTGTCAATTACTGTGTGAGCAGCAAACCTGTGAGTTGACAGGGGCCAACAATTCCAGTAGACTCAAAGTGATGTACGCTGGTGTCTCATCTGATGTAATGCAGTTCAGCAGGGCTTTCAGTGCAGCAGCTAGTTGTGGGTGTTGTGATGGTTTCAAAAGGCTCTTGACAGCAGGGTCTGGAGAGAGGACTGTGTACAGTACCAGTGAAAGCTGACTGCAAGCAACAGAGAAGAACAATTTCTAATCCTTTCTAGTCTGTTCAACCTGTTCCCTGTCCGTTCATTTCCAGGGTCACACATACCAACCACATGTGTCACTACAGCACTGTGCACTGTTCAAAGGTAAGAAACTAAATACAAAGCTCCTACCATCTGCTGTTCCTATACATTAACTACTAGAAGAAAAGGCAAACAATGTTACCAGCAAAGACGCAACATCAAGGATGCAATCATAGTACAGGCAGGTCTCGTTTTACGTGATTTAGTGTTATGCGACTTCAGTTTTGCACGACTTGAAGATTTACACCACTTTTAGAATTTATGTGATATTTTCAGTTTACCGCAATTTGGCACAGATGAAACGCACTGATTTTCAGTTTAACATGAAATGGCACACGTGGTCCATGGTCACTCTTGTTTTGCATTGGAGGCTAGCAGAAAGTGACATCACTGTCGTGCCTTGAGTCACATGTATGGATTGATTATGTTGGTGTTATAATTACATGGCTGATGTGGCTCCTCCTTCATTGGATTCGGCTTTTGACCAAAGTGACAAACATAATTCTGCATCACCTAGTGCAATCCAAATAAAAATGGTAAGAGACAATCAGTACTAAAGACAGACGTAATAAACAAACCTGAAAAAGGTGAATGAATTGACATCAGTGATAATTTTCTGTTACACCGTGCATGTTTGAACGATCAGTATATTTTCCAACACATGCAATATACATAACATATATACAAACATCAGCTAGACCATGTGAAGTAACACCTGATGTTTGTCTGCACTACCCATACAAATAACTCCAAAACAACAAACAAAGTGACCACTCACTGCTGTATAACATCAGAATACTGACACCAACAGCTGACAACTACTGAGGCAACTTAAAATTAATTAATTATCAAGACACTTTAAATTACTAGCAATATCAATTTCATTTTCTTTCTACATTTTATGTATTTTAGCAACTAATGTTTTAATTAAGCTTATAACTGTGAAAAGAACATAAATTAGGAGGCTGGCTTGTACAGCTTGCTTATGGTAACTCCATGAAGATGGTACATGGGTGGTGAAACATGTAGGGGTTTGTATATATGTTATGTATACTGCATGATGAATTGCATGTGTTGGAAAATATAATGATTGATATGCCATAATGCTAGATTCGCTCATAAGAGCATATGTACAGCGCATGATAAGCTGATAGAACTACAGGAAGTGATAATCAGGAACTAAAGTGTTTGTGTAGCAAGACTACAGCAGTGCTAATGGAATGAACCGTACAAAAAACTATGGATGTATCTTACACTGTTACTGTATTACATACAAATAAATTAATAAATACACTGTATAGAAATGTATATATACTGCACACACAGTAGCCATATACTCTGCATTTCCGTATGTCCACTAGTGGTATAGTCATACACTACATATGATGAATTTGTCACTCCCCTAACCCCCAGGAAGTGCAGTGCTTTAAATGGGAATTCTGTGTTCAATTTGCATGACAATTTTCAGGAACATAACCCTGGCATGAGACCTGCCTGTTTTAGCCTAAATTCATCAAGTTGGTGCAGATATTTGCTGGCAGCAAACCTGTACAGAAATTAATAAAATAATACTAAATAAGTACTATGTCTGGCACAACTATATGTTTACTTTATTATTATTATTATTATTATTATTATTATTATTAT
>Ga0123352_10014582_pt1 | contig 12514 bp, 14 predicted proteins | sample TergutLab28metaG_FD_89700 | JGI IMG/M metagenome (GOLD analysis project Ga0123352, IMG submission 89700) | Labiotermes labralis P1 segment gut microbial communities from Petit-Saut dam, French Guiana - Lab288 P1 | ecosystem: Host-associated > Arthropoda: Insects > Digestive system > Gut ... | reverse complement strand
TCAGCACTCCACTCAGGACAAGTCTGCAGTTCGGTAGCTTCTTCTTTGCCGTAGACACCAACGCATACACTTCTCCCATTACAAAATCTAGATTTCTTGTTGTTTTCAAGTCATTAGTACCCAAGTGAATAATAACCGTATCTGGACTAACTAGATTCCTCTTTTCCATCACTCTGTGTAGCTGTTCGGTTTTTATCCCCGGAAAGCACTCCACCTTCATATCTACACGTTCTGCTCCAACCCTGCGCACTATTGAGTCACCGACCACCATACACTTCATAACCTTTTGCTTTGTAGGCATTGTTTCTCTCTCCCCAGTTCATCAATTTGTCTCAGTGCGTTTTGCAGTTCCTCCTGTAGCATTCTCACCTTTTGCGTCCTACACTTATCACAGTTCCAATTCTCTCTCTCAGCTGCTTGAGCCTTCACACTTCCACAACTGTAATGATACCATCGTCCACACAGTTCATGTTGTATTCCCGACTTCAGATTCCTGCCACACCCAGTACATAAAAGTCGCACGGTGTTCTCCACTTCCACAGTAGGGCCAGGATTCTGCTCGACTCCACCAATTACTAGTAACACTGCTAAAACCATGGAACTTAGCACCGTCAAACCCAAGCAGTCACCAGCCGTTCCGTTAGCGTCACCACACCTAGAGACGCTACGCCATGAGAATCTCCCAGCCCAGGTACCAACCCTCGCGCGGTAGTCCTCCAGGTAGTAACCCATTATCTACCCTTACTCAGGAGCTCACAACACACACATCTCAATTCAATGACACTTCAAACCAGACTGACGACACTCCAAACTGTAATATAATAAAACAAGATAAAATTTGATAAAGTAATTTGTGGTAAAGCTTAAGCAGTCTGTATTTGCCACTGTAGTATCAAGCATAGACACTAGATACTACACCTGATACTACAAGCCGAAACGAAAGGGCGCTGCAGGGCATTCAGCAACTCGCCCACCGTGTGCATCGATAGTCGAGCCGCAATGCTCATAAAATTGTCGGTGTCAAGAGTCATGTAAGATGATGAACCGAAAAGTGATAACATGTGGCAGAATGAAATGAACAAACCAGTCGTCCAGTAGGTTTTCGCCATTGCGTGTGGCATAGACAAACAGGTTGTATGCCATTAAGTTCAATGAAACATAAATTTTGCACATCACAAGCATACCAAAACACAATTTTGGATGCAGTGGCAATCAGGGACGAACACTGTCAGTGACAGTGCAGGTGCATGGGTCACTGCACTGAAAGTCCCTGCAATGTAGGCAGTCACCAAACAGCACCAGACACGACCTAGGGCTCCAGGAGCCATGACCACTACTTCCAAACTTGTAGCAGCATAGAAACATCACCCTATTGCCACAAGTCGAAGATGGCAGCACAGCCATGGCACAGTTTCTAAAACAAAGCAAACGCCAACCACATAAAGCATGCAACATCGAGGGTGGAACACTGGCCATAAGGTCAACGACTATCGACACACAAAATTCTCAATTCAATAATTTCTTCACTGTGTCATATAATTTTAACCAGAAATTCAAACAGAGTGTAATATGTTGAACCCAAAGGGAAATCAAATGATCCTATACAGAACACATGTCCCAACGCTGACTTTGGTCTTGGCAGAACGGTGTCAGTGGGTAAGCAACATTACATCTTGACTGCCTGCAATGTACGTTGCAATATCACCCACTACCGCACAACACATGCCAAAATAGTGGAACAGCCACAGTAATGATTCAATGAAGTGTCTCTCAGGCCATTCGGTGGGTTGGAATTCAGGGATCAATGTGGCGTTGCCAGCTTTGGCTTGGATATCCATGTGGGTGTCAGTCAATGTGGTCTCTACAGATAATTCAAGACCGGCACTGGGCAACATGTCTGTTCCTTTTTAAAGGTCTCTGCTAAGTAAAAACGCAAAATTACAGCATAGTAGTAATTCTATCCAGTGACAGTGGATGGGCATTAGTTCTGTCGCAAATGCCGTGGTATGTCAATTTTAATTTAAGAGATACATCATTATTTTGCTCTATAATGCCGCCCATAAAGACGGCAAGAAAACATGCACACCATAAAACTGTTACATAATAAAATACGATACGATAAAATATGATAGGTTGTGGAAAAGCTTAAGCAGTCTGTATTTGCCAGTGTAGTAACAAATAAAACACCACTTACACAAGGTCTGTGTAGTTGTGTTTACTGGACAATAAAAATACAGCTTGACTGATAATTCAGTTTGTCATAAACTCTCCGCAAATGTAAAAACAAATGAGATGAGCAATCTTATATAAGACAAGCATTCCTACAAACATTTAACGGTAACGTTTCCTCATGGTGCTATATAATGAATTGGTACTACCTGTGCTATTCAGGAAATGCATTGACATATTCTATGTACACAAACACACTTCCTCTTATAACATGGACAATACAGAAGCTGTAGTTCATGCAAATTAATTCCCAAAAGGCCAAAGATCATGGCACCTCATCCCCAGTGCCAAAATATTAAACTTCCTCCAACACATCATGCAGTCACAGCACAACATAATATTAGCACTGTAAATGTGAAGTATCAGTCAAACTTTACTTCATGCAAGCATTTATTCTGCCAACTAAAAACGTTTGTGTCTTTGGTTAAACTGGCAGTCTAGAGTGATATGATAAAGTTCCTTAATGACTTACTCATCCTTTGAAGCAACCACAGATGCATGTTTCATGTACCAAAATGCCACATTGCAACTCACACTAGCAACTTCATACATAGAATCCTGCTGCAGCCTGAAATGCAATTAAAAAGTCATATTCTTTTAATCATAAAACTGTAATAAAAAGGTATCCACCATTTTAATATTAAAATTCTTCTGCTTTATCACTCTCTTCCATATGCTGCAATCACTCTCATCATGAGGTACAAATAAATTGGCCAAAACATGTTGGGCTCACACACGAATTTCATTTGTATCTGACGGAGAGAGTAAGATGATTAGGTGGGGATCCAATTTAGAGTACAGAAAGCTTTCAAATACATATTTCACAATTTTGCATCTTTCAAATTTTCATTCACATACTGTACAACATGACCCGTAAGGCAGCATAATGTTCATTTTGCTGACATCAAAAGTCACCAATTAGAATGCAAACCTGCAGTCTAGGATCACATATTGCTGATCAGCTTATCAACATTCATTTTTAAATAACTAACACTGTTCAACACACAAAAAGTATGGAAGCGAGACTAGCTCAACTTTACTAATTTGAGACCACTGAATTAAAAAATGACACAGAAATTTTAAGCTTGGCTCTTAGTTTTCGAGTTACAGTCATGGCCTGAAATTTCATTTTTTTCAACTAAATATTAGGTCTCCATCTTCAAAAGTTGGCAACATTCTACGCGGGTGCCGTAATTCTCATACCATTATGAAATCACGTGATCAGCTATTGTTGCTGCAGGTGTTCGTCACGTGATCAGTGAAACTGTTACCTGTCAACTCTCTTCAGTTCTTATCAATTGTACAAAATCAGTCCAATTGTAGATGGTGTCCCCAAGTTCTTTCATGAGAATTGTGTCGTGATAGTTTCAGCAGGCATTCTACTGTCACAGATTGTGTAGTATATTTATAAACATATCCCGGAAGTGCGTAAATAACCCGGATAACTTCTGCTATATTTGTGGAGAAGTGACATTTGTCTCAAGGTAGTGTTTGATTACTTCAACTATAAAAAAGGCATATTTCTTATATTTCGGTTGTAAGGTAGGGGACCAGGACAAAAAATGGGCACCACATGTGTGCTGCACTACGTGTTCATCCAAACTTAATGTGTGGGTGAATGGAAAAGGACGTTGTATGCCGTTTGGAGTGCCCATGGTTTGGAGGGTGCCTAGCAATCACAGTACTGACTGTTATTTCTGTATGGTGCCCCCTATTCAAAATGGTACCTCCATGAAGAAAAAATCAACACTTGTGTATCCGAATATACCACCAGCAATTTGGCCTGTGCCTCATGGCGATGAATTTCTTGTTCCTGAACCTCCGGACAATTTTGCTATGAACTCTGACTATGAAGACATTGTTTCTTCAAACAGCGACGAACAGCAAACATCAGCTTCAAGAGATGCAGGCTACTTGCTAATCACAAGACTCCTCCAATCATAAGATCACAAAAGGCGAGCTCAATGACCTCATCAGGGAAATCGAATTTCCAAAAAATAAGGCAGAACTTTTGGCATCAAGGTTACAACAGTGGAATTTACTACACCACTCCATGAAAGTGACAACATTTCGCACCAGAAACCAAGAATTCGAGCAATTCTTTTGAAACCGTAGGTTATTTCACCTACTACAAAGACACTGATGGTCTGATGGATGCAATGCATATGAGGCACAGTCCTCAACAGTGGCGACTATTCATTGATGCTTCAAAGACAAGTCTTAAAGCAGGCCTCTTACACAATGGAAATTAGTTGCTTTCCATTCCTATGCTCCAAGCACAAAGGAAACGTATACACCTATGAATAACATCATGGTTGAAGTAGACTACAAGTACCAGTGGGACGTTTGTGGTGATTTTAAGGTAATCGCCGTTTTATTAGGACTGCAAGCTGGCTACACCTAATATTCTTGTTTCCTCTGTGAGTGGGAAAGCTGCATCAGAGGCACTCACTATTCTAGGAAACATTGGCCCCACAGACAACCATTAACACCAGGAATGAAAAATGTTATACATAAGCCTTTGATAAGGCCAAGCAAAGTTCTGCCTCCCCCACTACATATTAAATTGGGGCTTATGAAAAATTTTGTAAAGATCAGTAATTTTCTATTCATATTTATTGTACATAAAACTATGATAGTGCTATTATCTCGAAAACAAGAGCTAACCAATGAATTTTAGAATTATTTTCATATTCTGCGGCCCAAAAAACGTAAAGATAGTATATTCACTTAACCATAACATTCAATCATCCAAAATTTGTTGAACAGTGTAATAATTATTTTATGAAATATCTGCATAATGCACGGGATAAGGTGACTTTCAATCCATACACACATGCAAAACTGCTGTTAACAGAACTCAAAAGTGAAATTGTAAATGTTATTCATGCTGAAATGTGATAAATATGTGAGCTAGGTTTGTTCAGTCAGTAAAGTGATTACCTACAAAATGGACAAATGGGGTTCAGTGTCTGCTACAGATTGGATATCACCTCTTTGTCTTCACTTCTAGGCATTGGTCTCTTTCTCCAATAGTAAAGCAGCTAGGCATTTAAATAAATATGTTTTGGACCAAAAAATGTATGTTACAAAAGTTACATTAGATCACATACTGCTATACAGTAAAAGGGTAAAGACTTTCCAGTGCAAGCCAGGGATTCATAGGGGCCGTGGAGATGGAGCTCCAACCACTCTTAAACCTGACACTAAATGGCGGTCAGTAGTCAGCTTCATGGCCCAACTGTGCCCCCAGCACCCAGAGAACAAAAAGGTGGGTGGGCCCCAGAGCCATTCAGGGTGACCTGGGAAAGAATAATATCTCTTGCCCCCAGGAAACAAACTGTGCTGCCTAGGATGTCCAGCCCATAGCCTAGGCACCATACTGTACTGGTTCCCCCTCTTATTTAGTAAGTGACTTAAACAAGTTAAATGTGCTAGAGCAGTTATGTAAATGGGTCAGTTGTACAAGCCTCAAATTTGACACTTTTTTTAAGTGCATGTCATTGCAGTAAACAGTTTAATAGAGAAGTTCCTGAATATGTACCAAAGCATAAAAAATCTTTATGTCAAATGGATCTTCAATGTGGGATGTCAAGAAGTAACAGCCTACATTTCAAAATATTTGAAGCTATGAACCTATATAAGGACAAAACCAAGCCCTGTAAAATGAGCACACAAAGACACGTCATGCCGACTAGTCCAACCATGCACCGATAATGTCATCACATCCCAGAAAAAAAAATGTATGGACACCAGTACTTCATTTTCCAACACTGTCACCAAGCTTGTTTAAGCATTTTGCACAGTGTAGGATGAGATTTTCCACGCCCTGACAGTATGTCATACTCTTCTAATGAATGTTAAATTTATGTATTGGTTTATATTAGATAGAAACTTAAAATTTTTATTACTTTCATATCCAGGAAGAGATCAGTCACTTACAGCTGCAAACTCAGCAATACTTGTCAATTTATTACTCTTTAACTATGCTTGAACCCAGCAGTGACCTGATCAGTTCACTATATTTTTAAGAATGTCTGACTTGTCACCTCCTCTCCATAAAACCTACCACAATTCGGTAAATGACCTCACTCATCAATTATTCGATTACCGGCTGTCACATATCTGCGACTGAAGAAAAACTGTGAAACAGTATAGTTTGTTGCTGAGACTATTGTGACGATAATACAGTGCTTTACTGTCTTCTGTTTGCGCAAGATAAGACATATTAACTGTGTTAGAAATTCACTTCATACCGAGTTGGGCAGTTTGGTAACTACACTTTGTATTTCATTCCAAATTAACACGTTTCAGTTTAAAGAGAGAGAGGCAAGATAATTATTTAAATAACTTGTATTAAGCTCTAAACAGAGTTTCACTTTCTAACTGTATAGCTATTGATCTATTATTTTATTGTAATACAGTATTTTGTTTAGTAGAATAGAATATGCACATTTTTTATTTATAATCTAAATTGGAATATGTCAAACGATTGTTCCACTAATCCTTGAGTCCCTAACATAATGAATGCCACATTTATATGGCTGGTGGCAGATGAAATTACTACCATACACCTCATTGTCCTTTCCCTTGAAAATTCTTTGGAAGTCAAGCCAACATGTAAGTAGGAAAGCACCACACTCTCAAAGCCACTGCTAGATCTAAGCTCTGATTGTTTTGCCACATGGAAATCACTGACTTCAGAGATGTGTTTTCAGTCTGCGAAATATGTGAAAGTTTGAGCAGGCAAAGTCAGGAACGTAATGTTACAAATGCCTGGTGTCCAGCAGGGCTGTGGTGGTGTAAGCAATATGTGTTCTAGCATTATTGTGAAGTAGCAACACACCTTGATAGGGACACGTGGCAGACACTTGTAAATGCGGTAATGAACCTTCAGGTTCCATACAACGCAGGGAATTTCTTGACTAGCTGAAAACTGGTTAGCTTCTCAAGAAGGAATCTGCTGCATGGAGTAAGTAAGTAAGCAACACACCTTAAGCAAGCAGCCTTGTCCCTAATATTGAAATGTTTCCTTCAGGCATTGATAATATCATGTGATAAGCAACTGAAGTCACTGTCACAACACATAAATGTAAAATCAATAATAATGATCCTGGGAATGTCCCAAAAGATTTTTGTCACTGCCTTCGTCATGCTCACTGTTCTCTTAACTTTTGTGTGTGCAGGTCATATGGAATGCTTCCATATCCTGGATTCAATCTTCATGATACTGGAAAACAAGTTGTCTGCCAAGAATGAAATTACAGCAACTGGAGCATTAGCCATTCCAGCAGTCAGATACAGTTTTGATATAATTAATTGCAGATTAAAAGAAATAAGAAAAATTGACAGGAAAACTATACAGATACTAACAATGCATACAATGCACCACCCAAAAGCTGATACAGATAGGCGATATGTAAAGAGAAAAGGAGGGGAAAAGGCCTGTTACAAATTGAAGTGACGTATAAAGCAGAGATAATCAATAATCCAGAATATCTAAACACAAAATATGCACAAGACCAGTTTGTAAATACTGGTAAAAGTCACATAAGTAATCAACCAAATATGAATCCAAGAATTAAAATGGTAGCAAAGTTCGCAGAATTACAACGATCGAATAAGAGCACTAACACAAAAAAGGAAGGCAATCAACACATAAAAGCAAAATTTGGAGATTCCTTAAAAAAAAATGGGAAAACAAAGTAATGCGTGGCCAGTATATTAGAAATATGGATATGCAGCTTATTAGCCAAGAAGACACGTTCCTATGGCTGCTGAGGGGAGATCTGAAAGGAGAAACTGAAAGTGAAATAATAGCAGCACAAGATCAGGCATTACAAACCAAATATCATGCAACAGAATATTACACATGGAAAAAAGATAGCAAAAGTGGACTCTGTAAACAATTTGATGAGACATATAGAACACTTCATATCAGCATGTCCAATTCTGGCAAAAGAACAATACATAAAGAGACATGACAGAGTATGTGCTCAACTACACCTTAATATATGCAAGGAAACGGGTAAAATTTTGGCTTCAGTAACATCAGGTTCAGGGGAGGGTCAATCGTCAAGTCTGTCTATGTAATCATGGTAGTAGTCTCCACCACCAGCAGGCTGATAATTTCTGCAAAATACAGAAGGAAAATGCTAAGTGGACTTAAGCTGTCATTTATGTGTGATGCTTCATTGTCTGGACTTAAGCTGTCATTTATGTGTGATGCTTCATTGTCCTTCTTTCTTGTGGGCCCCCCTGTATATGTGTGTGCCACACTGCTCTGAGGGCAAGAGGGGCAAGTCGACTGCAGGGTTACTGGCTGTTGAGTCTGTTCACCAGGCACACTCTCACTGGCATCCTCTTCATCAGAGGCGTTGGACAATAATGAACAGTTGGACTCAGTGACTACTGGCTGTTTGACGGTATGGCTGAGGTTGTGACACCCCTGGCACACCTTCAGAACCTCCCTCAACTGAACTGACGTCGCTTGACATGCTTGCTTTGTCACGATCAGTGTCAAAAATCAGTTCAGATATTTCACTGGGCCTCAGCAATCTTGGCCTCTTGTTTGGTCCACTCATTATGCCACCTCTCACACTGACTATGAATTGCTTACTGGGCAGAATAACAAGCTCTCTATGCAACATTGTGGATGTAAACTCAACCTGAAGCCTGAGAAATGTAATGCAGTACGAGCTCTAAATGGGGTCCTTCAAACAAACAAGATGGCAGATAAAGGTCTGTTTAGTGCAGCCTGTCACCACATTATTGCTGTAACCCTAGTGCCGAGTAGCTACACTCTCCAGACTAAATAATTAGTCACACACAAACCAGATGAACACAGCAGGAAACCTAAGCTTTGTATCATCACCACTACATCCTTATAGGCTGTAGGGACAAACAGCCTCATATAAAAATGGATAATGCGGAGTTTTTCTATCAAGAGGTAAATTGGTCAAAGCATGAAGCTGAAAAAATCTTCTAGTGGCGTGTTAAGAATGAACAAAACTTCCCTAAACGCCCCATGGCATCGAGAGTGAAATATTTAAATGGCTGAGGTGTTGCAGAGTTATGCCAGCATGCAATGTATTACTGTTTTATCATAATCATTTTATTAAAGTGTATTGCCATATGTTTATTACTACTCGTGTAACTCTAGAGCTCATGTCACACAGGTCAAGTTCTAAGAACACATGCCTGCCATGACTGCAAGGCGGCTTCGGGTGCAAGGTTAAGCAATTAAGGCGACTAGCGATCGTGGGACCCGTTAGTTAATGGTGAACTATTTGCACTTTATTTGCAACCTTATGCTGCATTATGTGGTCACTCTTGATCAAGAAGTCTCTGGGACAAGACGTCCCAACATCATCTGGTGAGTCCGGCGGTAGTAGTGGTGCCTAATTAGTCTTCTCTTTCTTGTGTGTAACTACTAATTATTAATAAAGACTATCAGTGGAAGTCTGTGAAAGTTACACTGCATAGCCATCACCACTCCCTCACTCCTTCTAAGCAACGAAGTCGGATCCACGCTCTAATTGGACAACATCTGAGATAGCCCCATTAGAATAGTTTCTTTGGTGGCAACAACAGAGGTTGTAGCTGTCCTACATGTAGGACAATCACAACCATGGGGATTTTAAATGCCATCCTATATCTAGAACACACGACTCTAAACGTTAGAAAACTTCAATTTCCCAGCCGAAATAAATGCTTAGAGCAAGTAGAATCATGGTGTATGTATGTAAGTTAACTTACTGAGGTGAGTTGCCAAGCAGCGAATGGGTCCATTTGAACAAAATACTATGCCGTATCTTACTTGGTGCGTTCTCACCAGGCACCATCAACAGACCATGCAATAGGGATAAATACAACTTGAACACGACGTCAACAGCATCTGGTGTGTAACTTGGATCTGGAAGAAGCTCAAGCAATCTCTGTCTACATGCCTTCAAGTCACTGAAACGAAAATATGTTTGAAAGCGAGCTTAATTGCCTGTGAAATTTACTGCGTCTCCAAGCTTGAATATCTGTAAAATTTACTGCATCTCATGTTATACACGTACACGATACGAAACGAATGGAACATGGTCCGAAAATCTTGGCTCTGAGAAATAGTTATTCTGCTTATCTGACAGTTGTATTTGAAAAACAACGGGGTACTTATAGTTTTAGTCTTAAACATATATACTGAAAGAATATTAATAACGAAATGGCACATACCTGCATATTTTAGCCGCACTGGGATCTGCAATTACCATGCCCAGATTAAAATTAACCTGTGTTGTGGCTTTGAGCACATTCCTATGAAACCAATGAGCCATTCTATTTGACCTTTACAGTAGTAAATCAAAATAAATTCCTGTATAATGACACAATCACACTGCTAGACGTTTTTACAACTTGCAGAAAACTTGTAATATACTACACACCCATCTACTTCATTCACAAACGCCATACTGCTCGGTGCAGGGTTGCCAACTCGTTTTCACAAAATTTGCAAGACTCTTCGGATATCGTAGTCAAAGACGTTTGCCTTTTACCTTGCCTTCATATCATGTATAAAAATATAATTTTATAATACAAATATATTTGCGTAAGTGCATCCAAAGGGGTAGTTTTGTCTGTCCAGCTCCACACAATATGTTGAAGGTTATAATAATACTCCCCGAGTATGGTAATTGAATATTACAGTAATGACTATAAATTAGTCATTATAAAATAATTAAATCCATTGCAAGAGTCATGCATTTTATGTTTTTCACAAGTACGAAATGTAGGGAAATTTACAGCTTCACGTAGGAACAATTATGCACAAAATTGTCAGCATTCTTGTGCGATATCAATCACGTCAAAGAATATGCTGCAAGATGGCTGTCAACATGTGGAGGAAGTTACTGAAACCGAGTTTATTTCTAATCTTAATTGAATTACTTTTCGTAGTAGCAAAACGAAACGTTGTACAGCTCAGCGAAGATAATTGGAAAGAAATGCTTGACCAAGAGTGGATGGTGGAGTTGTAAGTACACTAACTTAGAGATATACGACTGTTTTGTTAACTTCATTTTTGATAGCTTGTGAAATTATGGGATGTTAGCATTGATGGGGAGTGGGTACAGATCATTGCACCGTTTTGATTGCATTTTTCGTACTTGTATTGCTGCAATAAAAATTAATGTATTTTGTTTCCACGTATTTCTGACCGATCGCTACATGCTTACGGCTTACGTCATTAAATTTCTGGTACCACATGTCTTTCACCTCTTAAGATTAACTGTAATTGCACACGAAATTACTGGGGATTATGAGTGTTAATTCGTCGTAACAGACCATCTACTGGTCAGATGTTGTACATGGGTCAGGTACTGAAAAAAAAAAAAGTAGTTATACATTTCGTCATCCATACACTCAAAGAAAGCGAGTCAGTGAGCAGGAAAGTTGTATGTGCATTATTTACAATGAGTGTGACATGCCTATAAAACTGGTTCAGCTGATTAAAATGTGTATGAATGATGCCTGTAATACAGTGCTTGTAGGTAATCATTTCTGTGACACATGCACTGTTCATAATGCTCAGAAACAAGTAAATGCATAATTGCCACAGCTTTTGAGGTAGGCTTTAGAATGCTGCTGAGATGGCGTTTACGTGTGCGGTATAAGAAATGTTAGCTGCACATTTTGTAAATATACTCGATGAAGACTGTGATTTAAAATATCAGTGTTGTACGAACTGTAAGCTGGAGTTAGCTAAAGTCACTACAGAATTAAAATTAGGTATGAAAATCATTGAAATTCTAAAGGAAGAACGAAGAATTGATGACCCGCCAATTGATAAGGTTGGGGTGAAACTGTGCAATTCTGAAGAAAGAACATCCGTGTCTTTGAAAAATGAAAATTGGACTCAAGTGACTGCAAACCCTTAATAGAAAAATACTTGTAAACTAAGTAAATCTCCCTAAGGTACTTTGGGAACTACAAATCTGAACTTTGTCAATGTTAATACTCATACTAATATTGTCTTTAGAATATATATAATTGCACAGTCCAACACAACTTTTTATTAAGTGATTACATTAGAAGATAATTAAATCATTTTTAACAGCAACATGTTTCAGCTCCTCTTATAGAGCCATCTTCAGGCTGAGCTCTAAAAAGTGTTATATACAATATTTATTAAAACCAACTAATTGCACATATTTGTCAAACCATTTAAAACCACATAATTGGATTAAAATGGATTTAAAATATCTCCTACATGTTTCAATCCCTCTATGGGATCATCCTC
>Ga0123352_10014578_pt1 | contig 12515 bp, 6 predicted proteins | sample TergutLab28metaG_FD_89700 | JGI IMG/M metagenome (GOLD analysis project Ga0123352, IMG submission 89700) | Labiotermes labralis P1 segment gut microbial communities from Petit-Saut dam, French Guiana - Lab288 P1 | ecosystem: Host-associated > Arthropoda: Insects > Digestive system > Gut ... | reverse complement strand
CAAATGCTGAGATGGTTCCCAACATTCCAAGTTGCCACTACATGCTTCTCATGTAGCCCTCCCGACTTAAATTTAGTAGTAACCAATTTCATATTTTGTATACATGTAAAATAACCACTGCCATCGGGTAACAACCCAATTGGAGTAAATAAATAAATAAATAAATATATTATTATTATCATCATCATCATCATCATCATATGCCGACATTTCGGAACAGTCTGTCTGTTCCATCTTCATAGGCAGGTAGGTATGAAGTATGACTGAATTTGAGAAAAGTTGGAGTATTTATACATGAAAAGGTTTGGCTCAGGCTATTTTCGAGTCAAACCTTTTCCTGTATAAATACTCCAACTTTTCTCAAATCCAGTCATACTTCATACCTACCTGCCTATGAAGTTGGAACACACAGTGTTCTGAAACGTCGGCATATAAAGTTCTGACACCGGGGAATTACTCAGAAGAAATCACACAACATTCAGAACACAGCGAAAGTTTGAAATCAAGAATACAGTATGCATTTCTCTTCTCCCCATATATGTCAAATGCCATGCCCAACTATCTCCTCAAATGGATCACCCTAATAATATCTGGTGCGGTGTCTTCCTGACTTGAAAGTTTTTTATATATGCATGTCAATACCGAATGAATCAAATTTTGTGAAAAATCCTCCTGAGAACATGTGGATATTATTATGACAGAACACTTTCGCGTGTCATCTTGATATAATCTACTTCAGTCCCACCACCTAGTATCCCTCATTCATTCTCTGAAAAATGATAGGTGCAATGACAACAGTGGTGATGATGACAACGATGACAACTTTGTAGTATTTTATCTAAATTTTCATCCAGTAAGTTAACATCTCAAATGTAGCACATGCAGAACTATTTTTTAATATCATTCTCTTCTCTTGATACCAACCGACTTGCCTAAATGATTACTTATTTCTTCATAACTTCCTAAATTGTTGAATACGTGCTTGTGCAAAATGACACTGTGGAACTTCAATAATAAGTACAAGATCATGTGTTTTTATTCTACCTAGCCAGAACCCAAGATTTCCTTTGTACCAGAAATGTGCATTACAGAAAATGTCATCAAAGAATTGTTCCTCAGTCTCAGATTTCATAACACTGATATTAAAAAAATTTTGGTTGCTGAACAAGAAGAAGAAAAGAAAGAATAAATAAATAAAGACAGAAAGAAGGAAAGAAAATATTAGGTAGAATTGTTACAACTTTGAGTTCAAAATTGCTCCTTTTTGTCTTTGAACCTTATTCAACAAGAAACCACACACAAGTTTCAAAGTATATTCAGCATGTCTTACTTTCATGAGCAGATGATTCACCATCAGTTCCTTCTGTTTGCTTGAACTCAGAAATGAGACTATCGAAGAATGACACTGAACTTTCACGTGGCTTCTTTGTGATATCTGGTATCACTTTCAAATCTGAGTAGTCAATGCGAAATTTTGCAAGTAAACTTGCCATGCTGCAAATCATAACATGTTGTTAAAATTCATCCACAGGATAACATTCATTAGTCTAATATAATAAAAATCCATCATAACAATGGCAATTAAGATAAATCACAGTAACAAATACATAGTGTTACATTATATTTCATTAAAAAAATGATACAAATCAGGGGTTTCTGGTAAACTATCTACTCAAGCTTGTACATAGTGGGGATCACTTAGATTTCAGCATACTTAGTTGTGACCAAAATGCACATGTATGTGGCAGACATGGAAGGGTGAGGAGGTCTAATTACAAACTCCGTATCATACTTGACTGCCACTTCAACCTCCCTCCTCTTTCAATTGTGCTTAAATTTAACATAAAATGGTAAAGACATCCATGTACTTAATTAAGCACCATGCCATGAAAACACGTGAAGGACTGAAAGTATAGCTGGCCCACGTATTCTTGTCCTCAGCACTGGGTGGGGGGAGGTTAGTTTCATGCCCCAGCTGCTTTACACTCACATCAAGATTAATGGCAACCCACAGTAAGTGTGGACGATGTGAATATGAAAAGAATGTGGCCCTGTCAGGGCATGAATCCTGGTGTAATTTTACATGTAAAAACCAGAAAGCAATAATCTGATATCAAACTGAATAAACTTAACTCTTTACCCACATTAAAACAAAAGCAATAAAATCCTGACACATACTTGCGCTGCTCAAATTCTAGTTGATCTTTCTTATTAGCAAGTGCAAAAACACGAAGCTTGCTGGCTGACCAGTTCCGCCTTGTAGAGACGATGTACGGCAGAAGAAGCGTCAGTCCTGAAACATTCAATTGTGAAGTGAGTGGATCTCCAGATGCAACATCGAGCACCAATTGTGCATCAGTTAATGTCAAATATTAACAAAGCATCATGCTGGGCCACAGGGTTACAGGCCCACAAGCCCCATTTCCCATACAGCCCTGAATAAATAAACACTTGCAAAAGAACATCTCATTATGAAAGAAAAAAACATCCGTCTGTTTCACCTATCTAACAACCTAAATATTAAAACAATATTGCCATGAAACAGCAATTTGTCATCAACCTAGGATACACAATTTTACAGGAGACATAACAAACTTGATAAATCCTCTAACGACCAACACTTACATATGTCTTGATTTTACAAAAATTTAGGGAAAAACTATTTGTTTGTGGACACAACATTTGATGGAAGGTGTGTTTGTAACTCAACTGTCTAGTAATGCAGGTATTGAAGTCTGACGAATTGTGTGGGTTACAACAAATTGCTGTTTCGTGAATGGTACGATCTCATTTGGTGTCTCTTATGGACACGAAACTTCACGTCTTATGCTGACAAAGTAACAGGGGAATGCCAATGAATATGTAAGGTATAGTTTTGACTCTTCATACAAGAATATGACAAGTGACATGTAGCACACATATGGCAACAAGAAATGCATAGAAGTTGAATAAAGAGAGACCAACTTGATGTCACTTGCTTTATTATTTCCTCATTTACTGCTCAACATGTTTCGGATGTTAATATATCCATCCTCAGGAGCTTGCGACTTATTTGATGCGTTATTACATGGGTTGTATTGTTCTGACTCGTTGTGTGTTGGTGTTACGGTGTGGTTCGGCTGGGGTGGTGTGGTATCCATATGCAGGCTGAAACACTACTCAATAATAGAGCAAGTGACATCAAGTTGGTCTCTCTTTATTCAACTATCAAGATGATGCGTCCAATAAACATAAAAATGCATCGAAGATTCGAGTTGGAAAAGACATGGGACACAACAACCAGGAATTCTAGATGCAGACAGTAGAAAATATTAGAGTTGGAATTTCAGGCATAGGCCATGAAGTTGTGACCTTAAGTGTTGTGGTTAAGAAGAGGAAGAGAGGAGTGCTGCTGAGATGATGCACAGGATTGTGGTTTCACTTGATCATTTGAATGTCAAAAACTGAACAGAAACTTAACAGTTGGAATTTAACATAGAAGAATCTAGTCTCAAATAACAAAGACTGACCAATAAATAAGTGGGGTGTAGGAGGCAGATATTTTGTGGTGGTTTCACTGTTTCAGGTGCTCAAAGAATGCAAGCAGACCTTGTTTAACACTGTCCCAGAACAATGCTCTTTTGCTTTGATATTGACAATTCAAAATGTTTCACTAAATGTCATTGGATGGTATTACAAGAATACCAGAATCAATATAGTATCTCTTTGCATAAAACAGAAATTCCTAGAAGACTATGTTTCTATAATATAGACTTCTTAATTAAATGTAGTGAATGCCATTTTAAACATGTGACTGGTATGGTAAGATGTTAACTACTAACATTCATGAGTATGATATATGTCCTTGTTAACACAATAACAAATAAACAAAATTCATTATTCTAAAAGTATTAGGTATTAAGAAACGTCTCCATTTATTACAGAGGTGGGTCTTACCTCCATCATCATAAAGCCACCACACATCAATAGTTCCTTTCTTTTGTTTCCTCTCAAATTGTGTCAGGTTATTGAGTACATCCTTTGGAAGTATGCTTCCTCCTGGTCCCCTGTAGGAAAATGAGAAATTTTGGATTAGAAATGTATTCCTCCAGGTCTTCTCATTGCTCAGAATGACTTGTGTGGAAGATCAGTACAGGGCAGAGCATCCATCCACACTAGGGGAGGATTTCAGTGCTGAAGAATAACTCCCACGAAGGTCTATATCCTAGCAGGTGCTATCCTCAGATCTGTATGGTCAGTGGAAGTGGAAGCTACAGTTTATGCTGGGCTATGACTGACAGGACTATTATAACTAATAGGTACTAAGATGAGGGTTTTACTTTTCAAAAATACAATGCTGTGTCACTGGACAATGTGTATCAGATGTATCGAAGGAATCTTTGAGGATCTAGAATTCCAGGACCCTAAAGATAAAGGCACTAAGGTCCTTTACAAAGTTAGGAACCAATTTCTAAGTGACACAATTCATATCCCAGAAGAAACGATTTCTCAACCACACTGCTGTAGAAGCGTCAGAAGTCACAAGTCCTGAGATGATGGGATATAAGTGGCTGTGTTGATAGTAGTAAGAAACACTTGGTTATTGGGCCCTAGAGTTGCTTAGGCAGTACCAGTAACTAGTACACCAAGCCCTTTTGTTACACCTTAGCTGCGTTCCCGAAGAAGTGGGGTTAAATAAAAGAGGTGTAACAAAAAAATGATATTCCCACAAAAAAATGAAATAGGTAGTGGTTAGCACAATAGACTGCAGCCAGCCAAAAGTTGTTAAACCAAAAATGAGAGGGCATAAATGAAGATATATTGCATAATGGCAAGGAGCTTAAAACAAAGACATGTACAACAAGTGGCATGTTGCACGAGGGTTACATGTTCTAGGATGCTGGGTTATGAGTGGGTTTATCAATAGCAGTAAGAAAGTACCGGGATGCTAGGCTGTGAAGGGCATATTTATTGGCAGCAGAGCACTGTACAATAATAACAGCATAAACCTCATTTCACTGCTTACCGGTAGAGGTCTGCTCTAGATTCTCGTTTCCTCTTTTCCTTCTGAATGTTTGTACTGTAGGTAGCATTAGTCTTACTTTCTTGGCAATCAGTATCCACAATTGTTACTGCTGCAGATTGGACATCCACATTAGGACTTTCATTTACTCGGGCACTGTTCAAGTTTGGTGTTGCAGGAGCAGACAGATCACTTGCACTACTACCTGAAAATACAGTCAAATCAGCAATTTTGTTTCCACACGAGACACAAATACTAGACATGTAAGCAGCACACACATTTCAACCAGCAACAATAATTATAAATCCTCAAAATACAGGAAATCCAGGTTAATTTAAGGGTAAGTTTGCATGAATATACAAACACAATGAACTCCAAAATTTGTCTTAAATGTAACTGGTGCTTGAGTTACAACCTGAACTACTCATGCTTGCAAATTGCATGTTGTACATATTGTGTAGCTTGTTAATATGTGAAGTCATGTTGACGAAACTCATTTTCCAATTTCTTATTGGTATTGGTATTGGTAAAAGTAGCCCCGTTACAGTCCTGGAGTGGCCCAGAGTGTTACAGGAAGTTAAGGTTCCCAGATTTCATGACAACGGCACAGGATGGTGGTAAGGTTGTCAGCCTTACGCACCAGCCGCCTTTACTCCCAGGAAATTCTCCTGGTACTCATTTCTGTTAGAGGTTGAGTCAACCCCAGGGCCATAGTGCGATCGGAAGGATTATGTCAATGAAAAATTCCATGACACCATCTGGAATTGAACCAGCGACCTTCCAATTTGTAGCACAACACCTTAACCACTGTGCTACCGGGGTCCCCATTGGTATTGGTATGGGCACACAAGTTTCAGCACTCAGTTACACTACAACATATTCATGCTACTGTCATAATCATAACTGTCGCACTTTTACATAGAATAATACTACCACAGGGTTCCCTCATAAGCAGAAAGACCTTAACTCAGTCCCTCAGCTAGCTTCTGTGACTCCTCAAACAACCTCCACACTCCAAATCCAGCGTGCACTTGGTGCGCGCTGTGCATTTGAAACACTCATAAATATGTAAAATGTGAAGTGCCAGAGAAATGTAATGGCATATGTTCATGGGGCTGAAGAGAAAAGTGCTTTATTCACATATAAAACCAAGTGATAAATGCATTACTTCAGGCTTCTGCTGAGGAGTAGATAAGATCTGCACTCTTACGGGATATTACGCAGTGTGTAGTGGTAATTCCTTACCGATCTTTCGGGACAACGTATTGTTCCCATCTGCCAGGGTCAGGATTCTCAACTGTTGAAGATGGGAATGATGGGTTGTCCCAAAATGTCAATTAGGAATTGCCACTACACGCTACATTATATCCCAGAAGAGTGCAGATCTCAAAAGACATAAATTTCAAAAGAACCTTGGCACAAAAAGACACGAACTGGTACAAAAATCCCAGATGCCTGTTTCCTTACTTAACTCCATCATAAGTAAGAAAGAGGCACAGGAAAAAGCATCCCAAAAGTGGGGGGAAGAAACAAAGAAGATAAGGAAAATCAGATCTTCCTCCATACTAAGAAACAGAAAACATGTTAGTGGTGCAGTTCAACACAAACGTTTGGAGGGAGTAGTGGTTGATGGCAAAGTCTCATGAAGGTTGCCACAGACTTAGACATCAGCAATTTTGTGCTTCAAGTAGTTGAATGGATTGCCACAATAAAGGTACAATTGACAACGGAGAAAATCAAAGCGCTTATCCAAAAACAGTGAATTATTGGAAGTAGAACGACTGCTGAGGCATCTTGATGGTTGAGATTTGAATTATGTATTGAACACAGATGAATCAGAAATGCTTCATTCATTACTTCCTAACATAATGCGTGTCATTTGAGAAGAATCCTGCCACGACAGAAAAAAAAGCAAAGCACATAAGTCTGTGGAATTCAGACAAGTTGTAAGATCTTAGTCACAGGTAAGAATGCCAAGGAAACGTGCTTCAAGTACATCAAAATCATGCCATGCAACTACAAATCAGCAGGAATGTATGGACCACTTCAGGATTGTTTCTTCTGTATTTGAGAGCATCTGACACAAAAAAAATGGGCCAGAGCCTGAAAATCAGCTTCTTGTGGACAGGTGACCAGCAAATCCCACCTGACACCTGCTGCCTTAAAGTACATGGAATCATACATGCATGAACTTGTTTACATGAATATAAAAAAGAAACAAAGAACAAAATGAAGGTTCTCCAGGAAAGGTACTATGATGTCTGTGCATCCAGCTGTTTTAATAAAGCAGTTTTAATCTGCAGAATAAGAAAAGGAAAAGACGGTTCAGGAATATGACAATAATATTGTGGTTGAAGTCACAAATGTGGATTCTGAAGTATCTGTTAAAAGGAACTTTGTAAAGCAAAAGAAAATATACAGAAAATAAACTAGAAATAAAGGGGGTAGAAACTCCTTTCCCTACACACAGAGCAGCTGAGACTCTGAAGCAGTGCATATGAGTCATTTGCAATATATGGTACAAAGACTGGGAATAGTTCTTGCCTACCGGATGAACCTGAGAGGATATTTCCCCCACACTTGAGGACACAAACAGATACAATTTCTGAAATATATAATCTTTCTTTTTTATTTTGTTTTATTTTAATCGAGGACATCCCCACTCTGTTTGAATTCGAAAGTAAAACCGAAATATTTTAAAGTTACCATCAAAACACAACAACAGTGTATAAATATTAGTATTTTATTGTGGCAACATGTTTCTATCTTATTAGACTGTCTTCAGGCCAGCATTCACAGATATGAGGTTCAGTCATTGCATAATATCATGTACTACAGGATCCCATATTACTTACAAGGCATACATAAAAAAAATAGTTTAAAATATAATCTTTCACCAGAAACCAAGTAATCATTTGTGACAGCTTTTCACTTTGTCATAAAAATATTCATTTAACACTAATAACAATAAGTTAATGTTGTTTCTCCTATTACTTCACTTTCTAAATTTCAGTTTAATTAATGAGTCACTAACACACAGAGCACCTTCTCTCACAATTCATGAACCCTGCAGTTCAAACACGACAAATGGAAATTAAGGATTTTACAGTTTGTATTGAAATTTATAACCAAACAGGTATTTGAAGAAATAAGACTACTATGTTACTTTCGTGTGATTCATGCAGAACTGCAGTGTAGATGTTGGGCTGTAAGCCACTTTTCTCAGTACACTACAAAGGAGTTTCATTTACATGACTGAATATCTTGCAGTCAATTTCAAACTTGTAATATGGTACATGTAGACACAATCTATTCTGAAACTACAAACAGTACTGACGTTCCTCCTACGTGCAGTTATAAGCAGTAGCAAATGTTATGTGGAGGTAAAGGTCTCCCCCCTAATGTGCCATGCAGACACAAACGGTTCTAACCTCAACACCAGATAGGTGAGTGGTCATTGCCATGCTCAGCAAATGTTATGTACCATACTCATTATTCATTTCAACTGCAGACAGTGCATGTTCCAAACATTATTACAGCATTAGTTACTGAAGCTTCTAACGTCTACTCCAACATCTTCAGTGTGAACAAATAAAAAAAACAAAACTCTAGGCAAAATAATGTGGTGCCACAGTTTCAGATTTACCTTAAGATGACCAAAAAGCATGCTTATGGGAATGTATCCCACAAAACTGTTTATACGTGTTAGGAAATTATAGAAAAAGACAATCAGACTGAAATTAATATACTAAAACCTTTGTAAACATTTTGTATTATGCAACTTACCCCTAGTAATTTGACGGATTCCTACAGTGAGATATTTGTACAGTTCTGCATTTGTTTGTGGGAAAGATAAAAAGAAAAAAATAGTCAAAATATCTTATTAATATTGTTATTCATAATAAAATCAGGAAGAATTTTTTTGTGGACTTTCACATTGTATTAATAGAACCAAAAAATAATATCATGTAGTCACAAATTACTGAGCATAGCAGTGGTGCTACTGCAGTTGGTATCATGATTTCTGACAGAACAAGGTCCCACACATTTCCTACAAGTTTCTGTAAACCAAGCTCTAATGAGAATTGTGAGATTTTACCGCCTCAAAAAATAGTCATCAAAACATTCTGGGGTTTAAAAGCCTCACAACCCTTCTTTTACATTTCATGTTTGCAGTTTCATTATATGTCCACCATTTATCACACAACCATCAAAATTTCTCTTTGGAAATGTGTCTATAGGAGAAGACAATTTTACCACAGGTTTTATCCCTAAACACTACTATCTTTAGACACAGCTTCTAATGACAAGTGTGAGGAGCCTTGAATTTATAAGATTTAAAATTAATTTTAATATTATCTTCTCAACTGCACCTAGCAGCTCATTCAAATAATCTCCTCCCTTTGGGTCTTTTAATTAAAATTATTTTGTAACTTGACAAATGCTAAGAGCAAATGTGGTTTAACCAATTCCCAAGTGTCTAGACTGCCTTAGGCAAGCAATCTCTGGCGTTGGCAAACATGGTATTTTTCAAAAGCATTATCCTCATATCTGCTGTACTGAAAAAATTTGAGTATTTAACCTTACATAAATGCAAGTCAACTGAAAGACTAAAATTTGAATATGTCCAGAAATCTGCACATTGACCATCAAGTTTAGTAAGATTAAGGTTAATATATAAGAATACATATATTTATATATAAGAAAATCTTGCAAATACAGTCAACAGCTGCATAAACATATGGTTCTCTGATACAAATCAGGAAATTTAAGAAATTACAGAATCAACTCCAATCAAATTTAAACTTTTGTGGTTAAGAATCTGTCTTTCAGTACATTTGCAAGGCGTATGATATAACAGAAAACCTTGTTTAAAAATGCAAAAGACTGGCTCTTATTTTGCCTACTATGTAATGTCAGGACAAAACTGTTTGTCCTTTCTTCAAACACTTCTATCATCTTGCAGCTTTGAGAATTGCAAGTGATGTGTACTTGCAAAGTCATCAAGATGCAACTTTTATATAAGAACAGCATTAATAGCTACAGCAGTAGTTGCAAATTAAATACAAGACAACAATTCAATAGCTTTGGCACCCAGAGCACATAAACGTACAAAGATACCAGTAAGTAATTTAGCAGCTTTAGTTAGCTGACACATAATTAATTTCTTGGGACTTTACATATATAAAGATACACTCTTTACTTACCAAACAACAGAAATCATAGATCTCTCAGATATAATGCAATACAAACTAATTCCCTTTTGAAGTCATTTGCATATTTGTTAATGTTTTATTATTATAGACTTAAAAGTAATACTAAATATATTTTTTGGCTTTCACCTTCTACAAAATGCCAGTTACAACATAAAGATACTCCAAGTACATCCATAAGATAAAGGACAGCAGGTAAAATAGTTATTTGGCATAGACTGTGAACAAAGCTTGACATATATTCTGGGGTTTAGGTATACTGAGTTTATGAGCAATAAAATCGCTGTTTCTGTTCATGTTTCAGGAACTTTAATTTAATGGGACCAAATGCTCTACACATGTCCTACACACAGACCCAACCTGCAAGATTAAAAATTTTCCTCCACATTTTCACAGTAAAACAAACAAGAACTATATCTGCTGTTATTCACTGCACCCTGATGCACTTGCAAATCACAATATTTCAACACAATGGTATCAACCATAACCCCCAACAAAACAAAACAAAAAAAAAGGGGGGGGGGAGGTGGGGGGGGGATAATCTGTATAACTTCACACCACCAAAAAAATTCTATTATAGTTTCTAAATGTGCAACTCCTTACCTGCAGTTCTTACTTAAGTGTAAATTGTAACGTTAAGTTCCCAACTCACCTTGGGACATTTGCGAGAAGGACTGATTTCGGGGCAGTGATTCCTGAGAGTTCTGTCTGGTACGTATGTTGCCTTTCTCTCCTGCTGCTGCTGTAGGACTGATTCCATTCACAAGATCTTCTTCATCTGCTATAACTTTGGAGTAATCAAGGCCCTCTTGTAGCCTTAGAATGGCAACTCCCATGTACATGTCAAATGCTTTACTGCAAACAACATGCATATTTTGATTAAAAAAAAAAAAGTGACTTATTTAAACTTTTCACTGGCAGTGACAAAAACTTATTATGCAATGCTGAGCTTGATGTCAGAATTTATACACAAATTCACACGGAATCTAGGTCAATGGCCCTGCTTTAATACATTAAAAACAGGGGGATTTACATCAAGAAACATTATAAATCAGATAGTTAGAGCAAGATGCCTCATCAAACCAATTTATGTACACTTACTGCATCACTTCGAAATACATGGCAAGATCGTCCCTCTCACAATCGCGCCAGTCACCCTTGAAGCCCATGAGCAAGATGTTTGGTCGGAGCTTGCCAACACCTGATGCTTGAAGTAAGGCCTTAGCTCCTTCTTCGAAGGTTATTTCATCCACTTGTGCATAGAATGCCTTGACATGGTGTGTGCGAAGCCAGCTGGTAGCCTTGAAGTTGTAGATATTTCTGACACGTTGAGATAAGGGACCCTGAAAGAGGAATTATTACAATTATTTTTGTTGTTGTTGTTATCAAATTTATGCAGAATATTTACAATTATATACCTGAAGCAAACAAGTTTCTAGGGTACACACGTTTGCAGCTAGTCTGTATTTACAATTTATATCTGACACAAACCATGTCTCTAGAGTAAATAATGCTGCAGCTCTTCTGTGGTTGCAATACATGTGATGTTATTCCCCATGATAAACCTTTTTACATTTTACATTAGTACTTTATGAAGTATGTGCACAGTGCTCAGTACGACTGTTTTCTGTAGTTCCTTGATGTCTTACTTTCCAGGTATGTTATTCAGGTATTTTCTTCATGATTTAGAGTTCCAATCTATTCTATTATTACTTGCGTTTTCTGCCATTATGGTTTCTGTTTTATGCAAAAACTTGTTCATGCAATACTGTTGAAATATTTAATTTTGACATTAAATCTGCTAAAATGTTAACTTTTTGTTGTTTTTTTTATGTTGGGCAGTTGGTGTATGTGTCTTTAATGTAGTTTTGCTGTATATATATATATATATATATATACACTGTGCTGGTTCTGTAATTGGCCAATGCACAGTAAGACCAGTATGATGATAAATGAGAATTCAACCACCACCACCTTCATCATGATCATTGTCACTCTCGCTGTGTGTGTGGTTGGATGTGTTCAGATTTACTGTGGCAAAGCTAAAGATTTACCACCTGCACTTATTAGAGCTAACAATAAAGACCCCACAACATACACGCAATGTAAATGTTATTTCTTGACTAACCTTTGCATAAAGATGTACAACAGAATGACTTAGAGAAGCAAAACAAAATATACTGTAGCTTACCATAATAAAGCTCACACTTACTTTCACTATATGACCACAAATATATGGTAGCTTACCATAATAAAGCTCACACTTACTTTCACTATATGACCACAAATATATGGTAGCT
>Ga0123352_10014577_pt1 | contig 12516 bp, 11 predicted proteins | sample TergutLab28metaG_FD_89700 | JGI IMG/M metagenome (GOLD analysis project Ga0123352, IMG submission 89700) | Labiotermes labralis P1 segment gut microbial communities from Petit-Saut dam, French Guiana - Lab288 P1 | ecosystem: Host-associated > Arthropoda: Insects > Digestive system > Gut ... | reverse complement strand
CTACCACCACTACTACTAGTACCTCTACTACTACCACCACTATAACTACATCTATGACTGCTGCTACTACTGTGACTACTACCACCAGCACTATGACTACTACCAGTATGACTACTGTGAGTACTACTACTACTACTACTACTACTACTACTACAACTTACTACCTCTATGACTACTACCACTACTACTAGTCCTATAACTACTACTCCTACCACTACTACTACTACTGCTACTAATACTACTACCACCACTACTAGTACTCCTACAACTACTAGTACTCTACCACTATAACTACTATTGTGAGTACTTCCACTATCACTATACTACTACTGATATTACTACTACTACTAGTACCACCATTATGACTACTACCACTAATACTAGCAGTATGAGTACAACTGTGACTACTATCACTACTACTGTCACCACTATGACTACTACTCTGACTACTACCACTACTACTACCATCACTGCTGCTATTGCTCCTTAGCGGACATTTTTTCCAAGTCGTGAAAGTTGCCCTACCTCACCATATTGAGTTTGAGATTTGTACTAGCATGTAATCAACCTGCTGACTTTGAAAATGAGACATCACATTCTTCAGAAAGGGGGTTTACTTAAGTACTAAAGTAATGGTGTCACTTCCTAGAAGACTATACTTACTTACTTACTTACTTACATCATTACTTACTTATTTACTTATGTAGTATCCTATTTACTTACGTATGTAGTTACTGATCTACTTACATATGTATTTACTTACTTACTCCATAGAGCAGATTCTTTCTGGAGAAGCTAACAAGTTTTCAGCCAGCCAAGAAATTTCCCGCATTTTATGGGACTTGAATGTTTGTTACTGCTGTCTGAAATGCTCGCCACCTGTTCCGTTCCTGATCCAACTCGATCCAGTCACTTCCTGAAGATCCATCTTAATATTATTCTTCTATCTGTGCCTGGGTCTCCCAAGTAGTCTCTCACCTTCAGGTTTCCCCACCAAAACCCTGTGTATGCCTCTGTTCTCCCCTATATGCACCACATGCCCTGCCCATCTCATTCTTCTTGATTTTATCACCCAAACAATATTGGGAGAGGAGTACAGATCACTTAGCTCCTTGTTTCATAGTTTTCTCCACCACTGTCTACCTTGTCCCTGTTAGGACCAAATATTCTCCTCAGCACCCTATTTGCAAACACACTCGGCCTACGTTCCTCCCCATTGGGAGTGACAACATTTCACACCCATTCAATACAACACGCAATATTATAGTTCTATATATGTATCTTAATCTTTAAATTTTTGCATAGCAAACTGTAAGACAAAAATATTCTGCACCGAATATTAGTAAGCATTCCCTTTCTTCATTGTGCTCTTAATTTCTCCCTGAATAGAGTTTTCATTTCTTAAGGTTGCTCCCAAATATTTGAACTGTACCACCCTTGCAAAAGAACTGTTATTAATCTTTATATTGTGACTTTGTCATGCAATCTGTTCTCGATACATGACCATGTACTTAGTTTCAACAGCTTTTACTTCTAGTCCTATTTCCTTACTAGTCACTACTAAAGCTTTTGCATTTTGCATTGTAGATTCTACTCTTCCTCCCTACATATTAACATCATCAGCATATACCAGAAGCTGATGTGTACCATTTAATTTTACCTAGAAGACTGTAACTGCACATATTTCGCAAACTCAAGAACTATATAATTCTTGAGTTTGTGAAGTAGGAAGAATGTGTTTAAGATTGTGGAGATAAATGTGGGAGGTTCATTGATCCAGTATAGTTCCTGCAAATGTTGATCAGTGTTGAACTTCCTGACCGGTAAACACTTAGGAAAGGGAATAGTTTGGATTTTTTTTATTCCCGGTATTAGGTTGATCTTGGAAGTAATGTTGGTGGAGGGGGACCTGCTATGGAGGGGCTGGCATTCTTCACATTTGTGACATTTTGTCTTCTTTAGAAATTAATGTTTCAGTCTGTGAGCAGAAAAAGTCACATACATAGGTGACTATGGATTAAACTTAAAACCTTGTGAATGATAGCCCAGAATTCCTACTTGATAACTATGTCTGCTCTTAAATATACTAAGCTTCACATTACTGTAGAACTGAGATTCACACTTTTATTTTCTAGGCCTGCTCAAGTGAAGTTATGATGTTCCGAATGGCACGGAGATATGATGTACAGTCAGACTCCATTCTTTTTGCCAACAATCAGCCATATACTCGAGACAGCTACAGCCTTGCAGGAATGGGAGAGACTATTGAGGACATGCTACGCTTCTGCAGGCAGATGTATGCCATGAAAGTGGATAATGCAGAATATGCACTGCTCACTGCCATTGTAATTTTCTCAGGTGAGTGATGGAATGCATGCTGTTAGTACTGTTGCTATTTGTATTTTAATTTTAAAATCCTAATTGCGAAGCTGTTTTTCAACCTATTCACACACAAATATTCATGTGCTGTAAGTATGTGTCAAATCAGGTTTTTTCACAATTCAAGAACATATGTATTGTATTGTTCTGTGAATGGATGTGGTGGAGCCACGTTACAAAGAATTTACATTGCCTAGGAAATACACATGATGTATCACATGTCAGAAACACCTAATGAAGGTGCAGATGTTTGCATGATTTATCTAAAAGGGTTAAAAATAACTTATTACACCCAAATTTCCCCTTCCCTCTTGTGGCTGTCATTTACCGTATTTGCTCCCAGTATGGATGGTCCTGCACGATGACTCCCTTTCTGATTTTTAGTTTTTAGGAAAATGCTTATATCCACATTACCCTTAGTGTTTCCACATTTAATACTCTGGAATTGATTTTGAGGTTTTTTTTGTAATATAGAATTGCAAACACATCACTAGTTAGCTGATCAGTACCCATGCTTAATCACTAGAAGTTTTCTTCTTGAGCCTACTTCCACAGTGTGTGATCATATGTTCCATGTATGTCTTTCAAAATACACCACTTTTGAAACTCAGACAATGGAGTCTGATGAAGTGTCATTCCAAGTGGTGCTTCAGATGGTCTTCCTATGTTTCTTGCTGGTGTTAGTGGGCATTTGCCAGATAGCAGCCATTCCTGAAAACAGGTGACATATTCACTCTTCTATCACATCAAAAACATATAACTTGAGGTCATGCCTTCTGGTATGATCACTAGATAAGTGTTTTGATTAGGAATTGCAGTTTCTGCTTTCTCTGTTACATGATCCTTACAAAGCATCTGAAATCAGCACCCTTCATTCCTTTAGAAGTGCTCCTGCCTTAAGTCCCAAATTTCTCTCAGCCATTTGACCATGAGTTCTCCTGTCACACATCTTTTCTTATTACATTGAAATGTAATTATGTGAGGAAGTTTTCATTCAGAATAATAAATGGTGGAAGTGCCCTCTCATCAGCAAGACCTGAAAGCATTAGTTACTCTGTTTTTCATGCCCTGCTCTTTTGACAAGTATTGATATTGAACCATTTGCATTAACCATATTGTTGACATTTGAAAGAAGTCTGGGTTTTCTTCTGTATAACCATTTGTCTGAAGATGTAATAATGTTTCAGGTGCTGATTATGTGGTACTGTTATGCTTCTAATTTTTAAAGGCAGTACGTGGGAAGCCTTTGGACTAATGTAGATCTGATCATACTGCCAGAATGATACTGGCTTTGTCTTCTTCTGATATAGTCTTCACATGTGTAGCAACTTCCATTGCCATTATTCATTTCGTCTGTTTTAGCACAAACTCCAGAATTGTGTCATTCATGTCAATGAAATTACCTTTTTGGACCCACAAAATGCTTTTTGGGTTGAATTTATGTCATTCATTAGTAGTTCTGGTTCCATCAGCATTGTACGTTGTATTATGCAACGCAGAGCTTCCATGCCTATCACAGTTACTGGTTCCTTCTGCATGTTTAATTGTCGTTAATTTAAAGTTAGCATTGTAACTGCCAAGCATTGAGTCTGGTATTTTAGATCCTGTGGTATCATTCCTTTCAACACAATCACCTATGATGTTTACAGAATTCTGTAACAACTTGTTGCTCCAATAATGTAACTTAATGTAATGTAATATAATGTAATGTAACGTAACTCACTTTGAGTTTCCATCAAATCAGTTATGAAATCACTATTATATAATGACATGTATAATTATTGTAGCATCTACACTTTTTTCTTCACCTACCATAGTCACAACAGGTACAAAAACATGTGTGTAGTCAAAGAAAGTGCTCACCTTTATTTGTGATTATAAGATCACACACACACATTTTTCAGGTGATGAAGTAGGAAGATCTTCTTATCTTTTGTTTGAATATGGTAAATGATCTGCTTCTGCTGCATGTGGAGTGGTCATCTAAATCTGTGTTATGTACATGCGCCACATTAAGCAGAATATACTTAATGTATTATGGTGGCTGCAGCATACAAGTATCTCAGCGTCACCAACACAAAACAGAACACTGGCATAAAAGTAATCTAAACTAGTGTTTCCTGAACTGTTTTCCATGGAATGCTGTTGTTCTGCACAGAGTGAATAGGGGTGCAGGAGAAAATTTTGATGATAGCAAAATTTTCACCTTTCATATTCACAAAGTACTAGGTGTTTTACTTGGATGCAGCCTGTCACTTTTCAAGTGTGTGTGTTGCAACACCCAATCACAGACTTTCCACAAAGATGTAGAATGAGGTGTTGGTGGAAATATGGAGCAAGGAATGCTCCCTACCGCTCAACTTGATACTACACAGAAAGGAGGGCAGTAAACTAAAAAAATCATATGTATGCTTGAGCTAGAGAGATTTCTTTGGAATGAAAATAAGTTTAATTTGCTTTATTTTGCTATGTTATTTTTACGACCCGCTTAGGGTTTTGTCTGCATATTTCAAGCCCAAAGGGGTTCTGTGACCAAATAAGTTTCGGAAATGCTGTTTGGGAAGTTTAAAGAAAAAAATTATTGTAAATGTTGTGAATAATAAAATAGAAGTATTTTCTGTGTAAGCAAGTGCTGTCCATTTGTATTACAGAGAGACCATCACTCATTGAAGGCTGGAAGGTGGAGAAGATACAGGAAATCTATTTGGAGGCTTTGAAAGCTTATGTAGACAACCGGCGGCGTCCTCGTTCAGGCACAATCTTTGCCAAGCTGTTGTCGGTGTTGACAGAGCTACGAACCCTTGGCAATCAGAATTCAGAAATGTGTTTTTCACTGAAACTGAAGAACAAGAAACTACCACCATTCCTTGCCGAGATATGGGATGTCATCCCGTAGTGTTGTTGCCACTACAGATGAGAGCGTTGTTATAGTTAGTACAGCGATCATAAAGCACATTTATTTATGGGTTTGGTATAAGGGAAAGACAAAACGGTAGGGGAATGTATGCTACATCTTCACCCAGATTGACTCCTATGCTAATCTGTAATCAGAATGAAAATATTTTTCCTTGAAGGACACTGAATGTTGACAGATTCTTCGAAATTTAATTTGAATGGAATCTAAAAACTAAAATGATCTATAGTTTCTGAATCTCTGTTCATGTTTGATTCTACAGATGATTTTGAATCTTAATATTCTAACTAAATTTTAAAATTAGCGTTTCCCATTTCTTTCATTTTCAGTTTTTAATTTTTCACACTCTGTAACTGAGGGTGTAAATGAAGATCAGAATGACACAGCAGAGTCATAAAGTATGATCATTCACAGTGTTTGTGGATAATACAGAAGAAACTGGTAGTTAAATTTTAAGTTTCGTGAAAGTGATTCCAATCTTGGGATATCTTCTTTATTTAGAATGTAATTTATTTTACATCTTGCGTGAAATGTGTCTCCTGTGTTATTCATGTATAGGTCACACTTCATCTGATGCATTTTTAATACTGAGAAAAGTGTGTGACCATTGTGTGAATAATTCCTGATTGTGAGATTTAATACCTTTCTACCCCATTGTTCTGGCATTTTGCATGTTTAGCACACAACTTTTCATTCATTCTCTAACATCCTACCTGCTGTGCCACGTGCAGACAACTATCTGTCCTGTTTTGTTTCTGTATGTTTCCACTTCATTTCTACAGATGTGCTGATTGCTTGCAGTCTTTAAAATAGTATGTACTACCGTGTATGATACTACTCAATTCTCGGTCACTGTGCTAATTCACACATGAGAAAAAAAGATGTTTAAAACAATGTTTGGAGACTAAACATACAAAAAATTAGGATTGTCATCATGTTAAGGCTAGACTTCTTCAGTCAGCCAATAGATGGCAGAAAAATGTCAGTACAAATATTTGAGATTACTGTCTTTTGCAGTGTGATGCTGTGTAATCTATTCAGAGTTTCTACAAGGCTGCATTGTGTTAAATGCCAGAAGACAGATATGTTTATAATTATCCCTGTGAATGCAAATCTCGTAGTCTAAAAATTATTCATGGGAGGCCAACTGCCTTGTTGCCAACAAAACTTATGCATGTGTTATTGTCAGTTTAAAGGAGAAATGTGTTACGCAATTTACCATGGTTATATTTGTTTAAAATCTTATACTTCCCACAGCTGTTGGATTTTTACACCTTCACTTCAGATGAATAACATACAGAAACAGACGGGTCTGTGCTTTATTCAGTGTGGCAGACCAAGGACTGTTGTAATGTCCATGGATCTCATAGGTATCACCTGCATTGATGGTAGGCAATATCTTATAATATGCCACTGTGTTAACAGGAAGGCTTATAATATCCCTGTCACTGATGGTAGTACTTCGTGTCTTCATATACCTGATCTGCAGTAGGAGCTACATATTTTGCTACCATAGCCTCATTACAGTTATCATTGTACTCTTTCAGAACCCTTTTGACACAACAGTGTTTTATTTGATACTGATGGGCTTTTAATCTCTTTGAATCCTGCCACGACTTGCTTTGAATTGGGTACATGCCAAAGCATGTTAACATGCAGTTTCCATCACTTTAAGATAGGAAGCATTTACATCAACTGAAAATGGTAACATCTTGGGTGGCCAACCACAATGTTGCAGAGTTGTTGTCCAGTATTTGGGATACCTGCTCTGTCAACTTCATCAAGATATGGTAAATGTAGAGCAATCCCATTACAGGCCTGGACAGGCCATGAGGGTTCCAGGAGGCTGAGGGTCCCCAGATTTTAAGACATTTGGCACGTGAATGTGGTAAGATTGTCAGCTTCTCACACTGGCTGCCTCTACCTCCAGGAAATATTTCTGGTACTCATTTCCGTCAGAGGCTGAGTCGACCCCAGGGCCATAGTGCGATCGGAAGGATTATGTCAATGAAAACTTTGAATGACACCATCGGGAATTGAACGCGCAATGTTCCGGCTTGTAGCGTAGTGCCTCAACCAACTGTGTCACCGCATACCCTCCAATCAGGGAATGTTGTACTGAATAAACACTTACTTCCTCCTCTTTCTTCCCCCTCCACACATGCATGTATGTCCATGTCTGCACATGTATTGCACTGAGGACCCATGTTTAACCCTTTGTTGCCAGAATTAAGTCCCTCCAAGCAACGCTGCCTGCTGGGATTTTTTTTACTGGGGATTTTAAATTTTATTGCTTACTCTTAAGAAAAAGCATATCTCGTAGACTTTTCCCTCAGATTTAATGAAATAAAATACACTGTGCTTATGAATTGGTTAATCCGGAAAAAAATATGCACCTATTTTTATAATAAATTTAGGCCTATTCATCGCATGCATTATATGAAATTATGTGTAAATAGTTCATTACTCAAATAATTCTGGCTGCTGTAGGTCTGTGGCACCTTGGATCACTGTGTTATCAAGACACAGTATTCACAAAGAGGGTGATATATTACAAATTTACTTTTGTGTGATAGTCCGTGAAACAAGGCACCATGTCGCTTTTAGTGTACTTATACGTTGTGCCTTTTCTTTGGTCACGAGAAGAACACAGATGGCAGTGCAGTTGGGTTGATGATTTCGCTGGGCAGTGTTTGTTATGGTGACTTCTGCTGAGGCTTGCTGCTGCTGCTGCTGTTGTTGTTGTTGTTGTTGTTGTTGTTGTTGTTGTTCTTCTTCTTCTTCATCTTCATCTTCTCCCCTCCTCCTCCTCCTCCTCCTCCTCCTCCTCAAAATAGTCTTCTAACATCACTAGCCTCAGCACCTGATTCCGAGTCAGTGTCAGCAACCAGAATTTCACTTTTGCCTTCCTCCTCAAGTTTTATTTTTTTTTTTCCATCCATTGCTCCATACCCACAATACCCACAATCCTCTGCCTTGTTTAGATGAGTATGTATGACTCAGCACAGTTTCAGAAATGTAATACCAGTGAGATATGAACATCTTCTACAGTGACAGCAAAACAGATCTAAAGCTAGGATGTGACTGTTGTATAAAAATTCCAGATATTCGAGGGTGCCTGAGACATTGTTACTAGATTGAAGGCTTGTGTGTTGCATGTTACTACCCCACAACTCCTACAGATTACCCCAGCACTACAAGGCATGTCTATGGGCCCTCTTGTAGCTGTAAACATTGATTTTTGTGGATATCTCCAATTTTTGAGCATTAGTTTTGTCTGAATTATATGGGTGCAGTACGCCACTGACAACCTTTCTGGTCAACAACTAGAGTTCACTTCATAGGCCAGTGCTGGGACAGGGTATTTGGAGGGGTTTAGGAGGTGGAGTGGGGTCCATTCTGGCTACACAGATAAACCCTGACCTTCATTGGTCCTGCAGCTGCGGGATTTCAGATAGGAGTGAACAAAATTCCACCAAACTTCGACACACTGTTTGTGACACCTTTAGAAATTGTTCAGCATTAAAGGGTTAAGCTCAGCCAGTGTGTTATGGAGAACAGTAGGCAGAGTTTATTGTAAATCAATTCCAGCATCACTCACCTGGTTGTAGCCTGTGTCTAGTTGGGTCATTGATGTACTGGTCATTCTTACAGCTTTCCTGAAGCATGGTAACCCTTTATTTCTCCTGCTGTCTGTATGTTCTATAACCTAGCTTCCTTTAAAGCCTGCAGGATGATATTAAACATCTATTGTGAGCACTTATGAGTTTCTTGAGCATGTTGAGTAGTTAGCATGAAATAGCTGACTTCAGCCATTTCATAGTTACTGTTTCTCATTGAGTATGACCCCAAATTGATGAATGCAGTTAAAGCCACATAGTCTTATGCTACATGTTAAGAAGCTGTTTAATTTTCTTTCTGAAACCTGTCACAGTTGGAATCATTACTAATCCCATCTTGAACAAACGTCGTTTCATATCACAGTGTCTTGTGAATTGTTGTGTTGCTTGGCCGACCTGGTTTCTGTTGAACTGTCCTGGAGCTTCCATGTTCAAATACTATGCGTACTCCAGAACTCCATTGCATGGTTCTGTCATGTTTCCTTTGGTCTCTGTTCATGGAGTCCCTACAGCTTTTTTGCTAGTTATTTCCCACCTACCAATGGTCAGTGTGGGTAGATGTGTGAATGACATGCATGTTGTATGTGTCTGGCTTCTGCATTATGCCCTATGTGCTATTCCACATACACCTTGCCACTTTAACGCGGTATCTAGTACAGGCTCGAACACTTCATCTCAGGTAATCCTGTACTGATGTCAACACTTTGAAGCATTTCATGCATAACAGTGTAATGATTATTACTCTTTTTTTTTTTTCATATTATCAGGTCAGGTATCTTGACTTGGGAGAACTTCCAATTTTTTCAGTCTCCAAAAGCCCTGCCTCAGCAAATTTGTGCTGCTAATTTATTTTTCTGATTTGTCCAGTGTGACACTTTTTTTTTGTCCCATTCACTGCTGTATTTCATTTGATTCCCTTCCATTAACTTCACTGATTTTAATTTAACATTTAAGCATCCCTGTGTTTGCATATGCAAACCAACATTAGTACTCACCCCTAGCAGTTCATTTATATATTTAGGCAACAAGGAAATTTACTGCATTTTTAAGACGAGCTACATAATTTGTTTTATTCTCCACAAAATTCCAATTATTTCATAATTGTATACTTTTCTGCATGAATAATAGGTTTTTCATAAACCACACACAAAAGTTTATGTACCAGCCCAGTCATTTAAAGGTTAAAGTATTTCATTAACCTATATGGTTTATTGTGTTGCCACCATTATTGACAGTTACACAGTGGCTTTGTATGTGATGCTGATTTGTTTCAGATTGAAGTCTGTCACTAGTGCCACAAAGCACAACCAAGCATTATGGTATATGCAGGTCACCTGAGTAGAATGTGTGGATTAAATGCTGAACTCCATAAATGAGAGCTGTACTTGAGAAGCTAATAGTTTCTTGGCTAGTTGAGAAGTTTCCCATCTCTGTGGAAGCCAGAGCTTTCCGATTCTTTTAACACATGCTCGCCACTGGTCTACATACTGAGTCAGATTAGTTTACTATGTACCCTCTCATTTACCTGTAGGTCTTTCCAGTGATCCTGTTCCTTCAGGTTTTCTAACAAAACTTTGTGTGCGTGTCTGTTTCCCATATGTGCTGCATGTCTCCTTGATTAGATCCTGGTATTGTTTAGTGAGGGGCTCAGATGTGTAGAATTATAAAACATCCGCGAAGTATGAGAATACACAGTGGCCTACAGGCAAGTAAAAGATGCTGTGACTGCTGTTCAGGAAATAGCACAAATTTGCTATTAAAAGTTAGGGTGCAAATTATATACATTGGCAGCCCATTCGGCGATTGTGTTTGTAAGAATTTAGGTGTATAGTGTGTTGAACAGTCATATTGTAGTATTCTACATTATGACTGTGTATTCTGGTGGTTGGGTATCAACATTTTGGAGGAATATTCGCCTCAAAGTACAGTGTTCACTTCAGTGCGTAGATGGAGATAGCACATTCCTGCAAAACACTGGCACCCCTCTACCAGACTATATGGTGTCATACCCCAGTGTACCCAAACTTCTTGCCATGGTTTGGCTTTTCTAGTAGAGGAGACTTTTGGCTATGGGGTATTTTGTTTTCACTGTTTTACTATGAATAAATTGTTGCCATTAATTTCATATAGATTTACTTAACCCTTTTGTCTCTGTCATTGTCAGTGATGTTAGGATGTTAATCTAATTACAGGCTGTCTAAATCATTGTTACCTCTGTGATTCTTTTGCCAAAATAAATAATTTGGTGATCACTTGCATAATTACATACCGGTTACATGTGTGGAGGCAGTTTGAATAGGTACAAACAAATACCTTTCATGTGCCTTCAGTTAGATGTGAGTGATTTCTAGGTGAGTAATGAGCAGTGTCTTTCCCTGAATGAAGTTCAGCAGAATGTTCTCAAATTCTCATGAGACAAACTCACTGTAATTAGTATAACAGTGTGATTAATTCTCTATTTGGTTGCCAGAAACTGAGGAAGTATCTTGATTTGGGCAGTGATTGTCAGGCATGAGGGAGAATGATGTCTCTCATAGGTCAGCCTACTGCAATCTGGGGATGAGGCTCCCCACCTCTAGGGAGTTACTTTTCCTTAGCAGCAGCACAACATGTCCAAGTAGGGGGAAGAACAAATGCACCCTGCTATTACTTATGGGAGTTCTGAACTGAACTTTCATATCAGATTTCAAGTTAGCCAAGTGTGACGATTAATCAGTGTAGCTGCACAAGCTGAGTTTCAGCCTCTCGGATATCACAGAAAAATGCTCAAGGTTCATCCAGGTAGTGATGCTCTGGTCCTTTGGGGAACATCTTCCTTTGCGCACTCCAAACTTGCTGATGGATTATTTTGAAGTTGTCCACTGCATGCATTTTTGCAGTCAGTCACTTCTTTCCTTCCAACTGAATGCACGTACTATGTTAAATATGTATATTTATCACCAATTTCTTATTTAACATGTTATATGCATTTAGTTGGAATAAAAGAAGTGTTTCTGGTGGAATCAAACACAGCTGCAACTCTTGGATAACTATATAGTCTGCACTGTCTCTTCTTGCAGAAATTGCATGCCCACAGAAGCTGCAAAAATCACTGCATTATACCTAGATACATGGGCATGTTTTTGAACATCACTTCCGAATGTTTTTGTTCTCTTGAAAATAAATTTTCATTAATGTTAGTGGCAGATTTTTGCATAGGAACTTACGGATTGGCCAACTTGTTTAACATTCATAATGGCAGAATTGCCTGTGAAGAACAAGACCCAGGAGTCTGTCATAAATTGTAACATTTTGGGTTCTTGTTTATAGAACACATTTCATGGCATGGCAGCAGTGTGTAAGTGGCCAGTGGCCATACATGCTAATATATTTATTGAGTTATTTATCTAGAGTTCACTTCAGTTTGCCCGTGTATGTGATCTGATGTCTCTTGCCATATAAATGAAATGACTAGACATGATGCAGTTACTTGTTTACAAGATACTGCAGTGATTGCTGTTGGTGGGGGGGGGGGGGGGGGGGGTGGGGAAAAACTCTTGGGGTTGGTTGGGGGGGGGTTTTTGGATTTTTCCTTTTTTTTTTTTAAATTTTTTTAGTATTTTT
>Ga0123352_10014575_pt1 | contig 12518 bp, 5 predicted proteins | sample TergutLab28metaG_FD_89700 | JGI IMG/M metagenome (GOLD analysis project Ga0123352, IMG submission 89700) | Labiotermes labralis P1 segment gut microbial communities from Petit-Saut dam, French Guiana - Lab288 P1 | ecosystem: Host-associated > Arthropoda: Insects > Digestive system > Gut ... | reverse complement strand
GTTTCTCCTTCTTCCAAATAGAAATAATAAGTTTATGAATCTCCAAGCAAATTGTTCTACCCCCTGCTTTAATCAGTTCTGCCGGTATTTGGTCAATACCTGGCGATTTGTGACTTTTTAGCTCGTCGATAGCCAGCTCAACCTCAGAGGCACTTGGCTCAGGTACTAGTGGTTCTGCTGTGTGTATTTCTGCCTGCCCAACATCCTTAACCCCATGCACGTTGAATAGCTGGTAGAAATATTTCCTCCACCTAGCCACAATACTGTGGGAGTCATTTCCAACTTTGCAGTAGCTGTTTTTATGAGTCACAGTTGTCCACGTATTAAAAGAAATAATTTTTGCAAGCTGACTGCTAAATGTATATTTATCTGTGCATGCTTCTTTGATTTCCATGTGTATGTATGGGCTATCATAGTAATTCTTTCCAAACTTTGTGTTAGGTAGTTGATTGTCCACGAAAGACCATATTATTAATTTTGATATTTATGATGTTCTGTGAAATATATGTATTTTTCATCATGCTGTATTGCGCTATTAATTTCCATGAGATTAGAAGAATGCCCTACAGTGTGCAATTCATGATATTGAATGTAGTTTATTACAGGTACTTTAATTTAGATACTGTCTATAAAAAAGCATAAAAAATATTGTAGATGATTGTGGTTACACTTTGAACCCTGAAATGCATGTTGCATGGCTAGATTCTGAGATACAAACATAATTTTGGATTAATATACAGTGAAGAGGTGCACAAATCTCTTGTGCCATTTTGCCCAGGTGACTGTGGTGACACCTTATATGCATGCATTTGTGGGTTGTCAGTATGGAACTTGTCCTTTTGGCAATTAGAATTTCAAGCTGGAGTCTAGATTTTTGGAAAATTTGTGGGCCCCTGATATAGCATACATTTTATTTTTTTATTTTTTCTGATTTATTTAGAATTCTATCACAAATATCAAGTTGACAGCCTTAACTCATTTTTCAGAAACCTGAGGAATTGGCTGTTATGGGTAACCCATTTGGTTCAGACACAAGCCACCATTTGCATCATGTAAGTCGAGGAGGCTCGCTAGAAAGAAGCTGGAGTGACGGCCTTTGGGGCAGGAAGAAACACTTAAACCTTTCAGATATTCCAGTGTTTTCACCCTCAATTGGGGCTGGTGTTGATATCACTAGTGATGGGGAATTAGTCCAAGTAGAAAATCCATGCAATACATTAATTCAGGAAGCTCAAACCAGTCTGTCTGACGGTGTTAGTCATGTACAAGAACTAGATCATACTGAAGAAGAATTTGTTCGTATTCCAAAGAGTGAATATGAAGCCATTAAGAACAGAGTATCTGCCATAGAGAACAGAATATCACAAGAGTTTGGGAACATAATATCTACCATTGACACTGACTCAAGCGTGCCTCCTCCAGTAACTGTACCCCCTAGCACTGAAGTTGGTAGGAATGCAGAATCAGTTCAGACTGCATATGAAATAACATTAGTTGAATCTGAAAAATTAGGTGAATCTTCAGCAGATCACCTTGCCAGGCGACTAAATAGAGAACTGCGGATCCGCCACAGTCTGGAGAGTAAGGTTATAAGATCACCAAGTGCACGAAAAATTGGCATCATTAGACGCAGGTCAAAAGAAAATGCAAGATCTGTGATCAGAACCTCAGAGAACAAAGAGGTAGCAAGAAATATGTCATGGCACTTGGCTGTGCGACCCAACCTTTCTCAGATCAGCCGTTCGTGTCCACGTAGTAATTTAAAGAGGGGTCGTCCCAACACAATTTACACAGGCTTGCCCCAGCCAAGTCCAAGAAATACTGTCCATATGGAGAACAAATATCTGCATGACATTTCGTTAGGTAGGAATAAAGAGTCATTGCAGAATCACCAGTCCAGTCCCCTGGTTGATGACTTGATGAATGTGACAGACTTGGCACAGAATCTTGATTTGTATAGGACCTCTGATGGTCCCTTAACAAGAAATAAAGCTCGAAGGGCATCCTCATTTCATGGTTCTGAATGGGCACTCAGAAATCAGGGCTTCAGAAGTGATTCTTTCAAAGGTGTTGTGAAATCCAGCAGTCATCATGATATTGCCAAAACCACAATTCACAACTCGCTCAGCATGGATTCAAATTTTAATGCTGATAGAGCAGAAAAAGGAGAGGAAAATGAAGACTGGGAAACAGCAGACATATTTTTCAGCAATGGCCAAAACACTGGGGAAGAAGCTCCTGTTACAGGCAGAGCTTCTGTAGCAAAATTGAGAACCCAAAATGCAGGTATGGTTTTGGAAAGAATGAAGTTATTTGATGCTAAGGCAAACTGCAGTTTGGGTGATCATGGGAAAGAGAAATCTATGACTGATTCTAAAGCAAAAAGAGCTATACATGTTCCAAGTGTATTTGCATGTCACACAAATGTATCTCAGTCTCTAAGAATCCATTCTTCCAAAAGTGCCCCAACCAAGAAACATAACATCTGTGGTTCAAGCCATAGCAAGTCTGCTCCAAAGATTCATCACTCATTGGTACCAAAATCTCATGTAGATGATATGCTGTATACTTTTAAAGATAGTCCCAGGAAAATTGGGACCCCTAGACAAAAGCACAGGATGAAAAGTCCAAATGGTTCCCACCGAAAACAAAAGTTTAAAGTGCTGAAATCACCATCTAGGGTAGACCCAACATCAATTGACAGTCCGGCATCAACAATCCACAGAAAACACAGCAGCATGAAGTTGGCACGTGATAGAATTTGCACAAATGTTAAAGCAAATCTTACAGTTCCGATTAATTGGTTAAGTACAGGGAAGGAGAATATGCTGTCTCCTGATCATACATACTTGCAGCCAAATCTGAGCTGTCAGATTGGAAAAGATTTAAAAGAAGATCCTAAATTTCAGTGCTTTTCTCAAGCTTCTGAGTCTGATACATTCAAAGAAGTGTGTTCTCCTGCAGTGTGTAAGACAGTGTCTCCTTTGAAAGACTGTAACAGGATTGAAGTTGGCAGTCAGATTCCTCATTTGTGCAGTAAAGACCCTTCAGTGATGACTTGTTCAGGGTACAGAACACCAAGGGAGACACCATATATTAAGCAAGCTTTGTTCACCAAATCACCAAGCCAGTTCTGTAAAACACCACAGAGCGGTCTCCTGTCTGCTGACAGAAGTGGTCGTCGTTACCCAACCCCTATGAAAGCTGTGGCTGGTTTTGGCTCTGGAACTCCTGTTGGATCTCCTAAGAGACAGAGTCCCAGACTTCTAGCTCTCAAATCACGAAATATCTCATAGATCAAAAACAATGAAAGATAATTTTATTCATGTGTCACATAAGGTTATAATGTTTATTCTTTTTTTTTTTTTATGATGAATAAAACATGGATAGTGTAAAGGAATGTACATGTCTTGCCCAAAATGCCATGTTATTGTGTGGAATTGCTCAGTTATGGAACCTTTTTACCACTGAGACCAGTAGCTCAGTAGTATCTAATTAATTTGTACACACTTACTAATGCTATGTAATTCTGGCACTGAATAACAGTTGTTGATCTCTGAACATAATGAAAGGTATGTTGCTGGACATTTGTTTTTGGGTATTACTGAGCTCTTAAGTATGACATTTTTAAATGCAAAGGTTTACTTTAATATACATATCTTTTACATTGGGATGGGCATAGCCTTGTATGTATTGTTGTAAATATTCATTATACACAAAACATCAACAAATGCAACCACCCCCCTCCCACCCCCAGCTTAGATTTTATCAGCAAATAAATTGGTTTTTAGGTTTTTGGCTTATTCCAACCCTAGTTCAATGGTGGTAAATAAAGACTGCTTTATATGTGTTATTTTTTTCAACAGTGCGTCCTCGTACGAATTTTTGAAATTGTTGTTCATAAGTCTAAACTGGTGATATTGCTAATCTAATTAAATCGTACCCATTGGCTTGTGAAATAATTTATTGTAAGTTGTTCACATATTCAAAAATAACAAGTTGACAAGTGTTCTTATGCTACAGCATATAATGTCTTAATGCTTCCAGCTGACTACATTGTGAGCTGTAAATGTTTGATCTTCTGTTTGTATAATGCTTATGCACGCCTATATCCCTTCCCTTCTGTTACATTGGAGGTGTTGCAGTAAATGCATTAAAGGGTTTTAAACTTTTTAGTGACACTATGATGCCTGTTTTAGCATAATGACTTCCAGTGCCTAATTATCATAAAGATGTAGAGATTGAAATACCACAGATCCTGAAGCAGTTAATTTTTTAAGGTTCATTTTCTAAACCTTTGAATTTTAGCTCTGATATGCAGGCAAACCCTGATATAGTGCTGTCCTCATATCACCACCCCCCAGTTAGCACTCACAAAAGTCTGCAATATTATTTTAACCCTAGGGAACCCTTTGTATAGTGCCAACTCTGCTAAAGACTTTGGTGATACAAATGTGCCTAGAAGCATTAAATAATGCCTGATAAGCACCATGTTGCTCTACTGTTTTTCTTGTTGCATGTGCTGTAGTGTACAGGTAAATTTCTTGATGAGATTTATGTAATTGTGTAAGAAGCGTATTTGAGTCCATGCAAGTGGCCGAGGGAAGGTTTACTGTTATGATGTCCACTTTTTTTCCCTCTTTATAGAGAAAACCAGGCATGAACTTTGATCCCCCATTATAAGGAACAGTGAGTAACATGTAACAATGAACATGACCTAGTGTTACAGTATGGAGTTAAACTGCAAACCTCTAGTTTCAAGACTGTACTTTTCATTGTTATAGGTAGCTTGTATGGACTGGACTTTTGACTGACCATCTGAAATAAAAATGATTTGAAAATTGTCAAAATTCTTCCAAGAATTTCAGTAAACAACTTTATTTTGGAATCTTGCAGAGGTCTTCAAGCAGTAACCTGTCAGTTGCACATTGAGATAGAGTTTGGAAAATGTTTTGATATACCACCACAACTTGTGAACTGTGGTGCCATATTGGGGTTTGACTGTATACAGTATATGTGTTTTTATCTGTGACTGTCAGTTGGAATCTGAATAGGAAGTGTGATACATAATATTCTGGCCTAATTCTGCATCATCTGTACTTACTGATTGTGCAATTTTTAATGCAAGTTGTTTGTTTAAAGAGCCTGTAGCAAAGCAGATTCATGTAAAAAATATTTTGATTGAGACTTTATTTTATGGACATATTCAATAAAATACTGAATAAATGAAGATGAAGTTCACTTTTTATTAACTGGTTTTACAATAGAAATACATGAATTCCACTCTACACATTATAAAGAAAAAACTTTGTAAGTGACTATGGTTCTTCTAATGGTTAAGATGGGGATGGTTTTTATTATATATACACGTAACTACATTTTGTACTTGTGTAGTTTCCTTTCACACAAAGAATAAAGGACTACATTTTATGTAAATATGTATATGCTGTTCATGGATAACTAATATTTCTTAAGCAGCAAAATTTTTGATTCAGTCTTGTTATAAATTGTACTCTTCAGTTGGTATTCTTCCTGTGTGGTTCACTTGGAAACATGAACAGACTCACACAGAGAGTAGCAACAATGATGATAATCCACCCTTTAAAAGGCAAGCTGGTACAAATAAAATAGAATTTATTGCTTATCTAACAGAAAAGACTAAGCATGTAAGTTGATGTTCATTTAGATAATGCATATTCGGGTACTTTGTCATTTATTTTGAGACTGGGTGAAGTACTGAGTTATTTTACTCTAAACTGGTTGGCATTTATGAACATCACGGTCCATTAATAGTTAACTAACAAAGTTTTAACACCTTCTTAAAATATAATTAATATTAAAATTTCATTACTGACGACAAAATATCAACAAGATAAAGATTAACTCCATAAACATTATGTGAATTTATTCCAGCAAGTCAGTAAATGCATGTTCAATTTCATAAATGAATATAATAAGTACTTAAGGTGTCTAAATATAGTAAAGTGATGAGCAACCATCAGAACATAGTTGTTTTAAAAATCAAGATCAGTATTTGAAGTACAACATTTTCATTCACAAAGTATGTTTATCTATGCTAAGTAAAATACAAATGTGTATAACTTTGTATACACCAAGTTAATTTCTTAGTGTTTGTCTCTACTATTAACGATCTCAGCTAGAGCTGCAGCTAGTAAAAAGAATCCATTTTATTCTACTGTTTGCTTCCACTCTTTGGTTATCCAGTAATTCCATAAAGTACAACTCTGATTACTTCAGATAAGTGAATTCTTCTTTATCCCCTTGTAAGATTTTTATTTGTACATCGGTTATTTGTTTGAACACTGTGTTCGAAACTTAATCCTTGGCTCATAGATACTACAAATTAGACTACTAAATATTTTACCACTTCTGTCTGTCAGAACCTCAGATGTATTTTTTACTTAATTGTTTTGCCTATGCAGCCATTCAGTGATGTACAGTGGACAGACCACACATTAGAGTGGCTGTGCCTTGCATGTATTTTCATGTACTATTAAGAACATTCCAAGAAATTTGAAAGGATAATTGGTATTCTGTCCTAGAAAAGGATTATAGGCTGTGTCATTTTTGTTTGTATACTGTGACTTTTGTCACTGATGTGTAGATACCGTCATTCACATTTGTTGCCTTGGGGCAAGAATATTTGTTGAAATATTAAGCTGAGTTTATAAAACAGTATTTTTGTATAAATAACAATACAAAGCAAGTTCTAACTCTTCGTTATTAGTGATAAATTTTTGGTGATAATGTGAGTTAACATCTCTTCAGAAGCTTGAATGTGGTTATGGATTTCTGACACAACGGAATCCTCTAAACTGGTTGCCATTCTTAGAGTTGATTCATTCACAAACAACTCACAGATGTCATTTGGTGATTGAGGACTACCTGAAACTAGTAATAAAATGAGGTTAGAGTAATAAAAATTGAAGTAAAGTTTACTTAGTATGATTGAAATTATATCACTTTTTGGCACATTCTTCTTTAAGGGGAAAGTAGACTTATGAGATAACTGCTGTAGGTATGTTCCCCCCATTTTAGATTTTGAACCAGTTGACATATTATGAAATTAATATGAAGAACATGACATGGAAGTAACCTGCATATCATACTTTTTAATTCAAATTGATAATAATAACACAGCAGACGTGAGAACTTTTAGGGGGGATTAATACCACAACTACCTAATTTAAAATCCTGAAATAATGCAATAGATCTTAATGAATTTTTTTTGCATGCAGAATAACATACATAACAGCAACAATTCTCTATTAGATCTAGGCATGTGGAATTTGGCATGGAAATAGGTCATAAATGTACCTATACATCATACATGAAATATTGACAACAGTTATAAAAATGGAGATGGGAGACCTCTAAAAACTTGGTCTAGACAGGGTATGAAGATTCAAGTCATCTGGGATTTAACACGACATTAATGGTAAATGGATACCAGTGTTTTGAAGGCACTACAATTCTTTAAAACTGTTACAACTTTGTACTAGTTGATGAGACACACCCTGGGGCCCACCCAGCCTCCTGTACCACAGGTACTCAATCTCCTTCCCAGGGTTAATTGGCTGGGGCCTGGTATTGCCCACAAGCTGCCATCAAATTTCGAGGCTAAGGAAAGAGTACAGCTAAATCTCTACTCCCCCTCTGGGACTTTGTGGCCTATTGTAGGGTGGACTTTACCTTTCTTAGTCTACTAATTAATGCAGCATAACATCCCAGAAGACTTCCATCTTCGGCAACACTGCTGTGAGAACTTCAGATCTCAGAATGTGTTCTTTAGTAATAAGTTTGTCAGGTAAAACAATAATAATAATAATAATAATAATGCTGGTTCAACGTCCATATTTTCCAGAATTCACAACCTACATTTGATTCTCCTTACTTTCTTCTTCTCCTTCTTCAAGAAGAAAACGTTGATTTTCTGCCCAGTAGTAGTAACAACAGCAACTCTGTAGGACTAAAAATTTACATAACAGGAAAGTAGGTTTTATGAACTTTGCTCAGAATTCCTTAGTACCTTTGAAACTGTTGCTGTTAATGCTGTCTATATCATCACTGCTTTCAAAAGTGCCAAAATCATTGATCTCACTGCCAGTTTTCAGTTCACAGGAGTTGCAGCAAATAGGTTTGCTTGATGTACCATATGAACGGTTTGCTCCAGCATGATGTTTGGCCCTGTTTCTCTGCCACACAGGATGGTTTGGCTGCAGTGACATCACCTGTCACAAATATGTTTTGTGTCATTCAGGCTGCTGGTGATTCTCAAAGGGTTTGTGATGTGATGATGCATTACACTTCAGATGATGAAGTGTCCAGTGTAATTCTGGCAGACTTCTATTACTATACGCAGTTTCTGCCTTTTAGAATGTAGAAAAATGTGCCCAAATTATGGTAATTTAAAAAAGGCATGCAGATATGTCACTTCCCACATTCTGTTAATTGTTCTTATACTCAAATAAAAGGATGGTCAGAGTGGCACTGATCAGCATAAAGCACTTACTTGTTCATCTCTCTCAGTGTTGCAACATACTACTTGCTCACTAGCTGTGACTTTGCAACACCAGTTTTTCGTAAGTAGAAGTGTGAGTAGTTTTCAATATTTCTCCAGCAAAACACATGCTATATACAATCAGCTATAGTTTTGAGAGGTGTTGCTATTATCCTATGAAAGTATTAGAGAACACTTTAATTTTGTGTCTGTTAAGTAGAAGTACTACCATATTTTTTATTGTTTGAACAGTTCTTGTATAATGCAATTTTTATGCATGTTTGCAAAATTGTGAATAGAGACCATGTCATGTGTGTCTGTCTGTCCATACACATGGGCAGACTACGCTCCCACTGGACGGATTTAATGAAATTTGATATTTGAGGATTTTTTTTAAGTCTGTAAAGAAAGTTCAAGTTTCATTAAAATATGATAAGAATAACAGGTACCGTACATGAAGACATTTGTACACTTATGATAACATTTCATTGAATGCTTCTTAGAATGAGAAACGTTTCAGACAAAAGTTCTAGAGAGAAGCAAAACACACACTTTATGTCCAAGAAATTTCTTCTGAAAATTGTGCCATTCATTAGATAATTTAGAAAAATGCCATAGTGCCAGTGAGGCCACAGATGACAATGTAATGCAGCGCATGTGTAATGCATGCTGGATAACTAAGGCTACAAACTAACACTCAGAATATGTAATACTTATTGCTTTTACAAAACAACATTGGTTACGTGAACATGACTCAGTGTTACGTTATACATACACAGCCTGTCTTGTGCGGGAATGGAACTATCATGTTATAGCAGGAATAAGCTTACTGCAGGGACAATTATTCTAGCTAGCTATTCCTATTGCAGAAGAGGTATAAGAGGATTTAGATTAGTAGTACCGCAGAATCATTTATTCTCCTTATTTACACATAATGGCAACCTTTTTCAGGATCCCATATGAATTCACCATTCATTATCACTTGTATTTGACAATTGATATTGTCTGTATGTCACAGCAAACCATGAAGAACTACATAATGCATTTTGTCAAAATCAAAGTAAAGGAAACTGTGCACCCTATGGCAGTAGAAATGGTGGTTTTGTCTGCTGAGACTAAATAAATAAGAAAATTTTGTTCTAGAAGCTTTAGACTGCCTGCTTGATCACAGATGTTTCAGCATTATTAAATCAAATTAAGAACATAGTATAGAGAGTTTCATATATGTTCTCTCACACTCCAAGTCAAAGCTTATAGCCTGAAGTTGAATGTCAAAAATGCTGAAATTTTATTCCATTATTTAATACTATGGTATTCCAGCTGCTCCCTGTGCATTGTCTAAGTCCAGTACTCGAATAGAAATGTTTATATTCTTTTGTTCTATGTCACAATAATGTTTTGTGTGCAATGGCTAAAGAACATGGTGTAATATCCAACTTATAAGTCACTCTCACCAATTCTGAAGGAAGTAAACTGCTTAGTGCATACCTCTTCACAGCAGGCTGTGCTGACAATGCCACGATAGCCTATAACCTTCCAGAGAACATCTCTGCTAGCAAGGATTTCTTTGTAGTGCAGCTGCCATTCTAACCCTAATGCCCAAATGTATAGCTCCAACTTCATGTCTTCATCATCTTCCTCAATGTCATGAGCTAGGAATCTGGCATTCCCCCCCAAAAATAAATTTCAATGAGTAGCAAATAAATAGAACAGTTTCTTACAGTGTATATATACTTTTCACTATGTTCTGTCCTTGGTACAAAAAACATGATGTTTGTTTTCTATATGTATTGTATTGTATGACATAAATTTCTGCTTTAAGAAGTTTTTGGGGTTATGACAGTTTACATGCAAGGTTGAAGAAGTTTTCCACTTTTTTAAAATTTTTTGTAATATTAGTCATCCCGATGTGTTTATCTATACATATAAAGTATAACGTGTCAGTCAAAAACACAACAGTTTTATTACATAAAATGCTATTTTAGGGCGACATGTTTTGACTCTTTCAGGCCCTTTAGGGTACAGATATTGTACATTCAGTCAGTCAGTCTCGCAAGATCTCCACTTGTCCTCACATGGAAAGGACTCCGCTGCAGAACATTGCCAAAGGTCAACCACACCACAACCCGAAACACGTACAATCAGTGAAACGCTACATCATAGATAGTCGTCACCCCAAACACAAGACAGTGACTCCAACCTCCACGTGTTTTCAAATGTGACATAGACTGTTCATCTGCATAAACACAGGACAATTTTAAAGAAAAACTATACGTCATGAAATGTACGATATCAGCTCGCCTTCTCATCAATGAAAAAATTTAATAAGTCATCATCAGAGATAAGAACATAAATCCATCAAATCCATAGCACCTTTATAGACACAAGACAATAACTCTTGCTACTGCTGCAGCATTATAAACTGTCTACATAATAGCGGGTAGAGGATATAACCATGGCAGTACCCATCGTGTCTCAACAACACCCTGCACTATTACATTTAATCTATTTTTTTTCATTTTCTATTATAATATGTGTAGTGTGTGACTAATTCAATTTAGAACAAATATATAGTACCTAAATAATTTAAACCCAAGCTCTGGTAATAGCTAATCATCCCCAATATGCACATATCTCTGTTAGATGTCCCTATACTGTGAAACAACTAGTTTATGTATGTACATATACCAAAGTATAACACAACTATCTTATGAATTTTTATTGTATTATTTTTTAAATATAATCCATTGTATATGTATCAAAACTACTGACACATGTACTCTTGCAATAACTACCTACTGTAGGCATCTGGGATCCCAGAATGCACTAAACATTGTTAACCTTGGATCTGTACCCTAAAGGGCCTGAAGATGACTCAGAAAGAGGCGAAACATATTGCCCTAAAATAGCACTTTCCACTTTTGCTAAGATGGTAAAAACATGAACCAGTTTACAGTATAATACTGATATTAGACTTAACAATTGTGCATTAGATGATGTTCGGATTGTGTTTAAGTAATACAGGGATATTAGGACTGTTCTGTTTGTGCTATAGATTTTTATGAGTGGAGAGACCTGAATTTGGAAATCACTTTGCTACAGGCTAGACAATTCAATTCAAGACAGAAGCAGGAATATTTCTCTTACTTCTTTATCCAATAAACTGGAGCATACCCCATCTATTATCCAAAATATAATAAGAGTAAATTGGTTGGAAGATGAAGCTGACCATTCACCTCCTGCTAGTGCTGAGTTTACATCCATTTCTTCATACATCTTCCTAGCTACATGCTTAAGCACAGGGACAACTTTAGAACATTAATGGTGCTGTGACCTTTGTGCATTGTTAATTGGGGGCATATTGATGAAGAGGCAGTGTTAACATACAGAAATCTGAAGCAAGCAGTTCTCAAGACATTTTTGTTATATCTGAGAAGAACATTTTCCATAAAATTATTATTATTTTTTTTTTGTTTTGAGCTGTCCAAGTAAGACTGAAAGAACATTATAGTTTAATGTTATAAAATGAATAATGGTTGCCTTCATATTTGTCAGTTTGGTAATCAAGTAGGACACATCTGGCTGATCTGTGTATACCACCTACTGCTGATACCCCTTAGTTGATTCCTGATGTTCAAGTTGATAATTTTAATGTTGTTATTTATCTACATTAAGTACCACATTTTCTGCTGGGTCAACTTTATTTTACTAAACTTTTAATGGTGTTGTGAAACACTAGAAGATTCCATGAGCTGGCATTTACACATTCTTACAGTTTATGTCATAGTAACTGCTAGGCACTGTTCCTAGTGTCAGTGGCATACCGAGGGGAGTGGGGGGGGGTGTTCAACCTCCCCCCCTTGAAATTCCGAAGGCCCTCCAAAATCGTGCCAAACTCAACCCGATTGTGATAACTGTTAAAAATTGCTGAATTTAGGACGCCAACACCCCAAGATGTTTGGAAAAAAGGCAGTAAAATTCTAAAACTACCTAGGTT
>Ga0123352_10014574_pt1 | contig 12518 bp, 5 predicted proteins | sample TergutLab28metaG_FD_89700 | JGI IMG/M metagenome (GOLD analysis project Ga0123352, IMG submission 89700) | Labiotermes labralis P1 segment gut microbial communities from Petit-Saut dam, French Guiana - Lab288 P1 | ecosystem: Host-associated > Arthropoda: Insects > Digestive system > Gut ... | reverse complement strand
GTCTAGAAAACAGAGATTAACGGCTGTGGGGACCCGTTACGCTGACCACGTGACACTCCTCTATCCGCAAAAGTTGGCACTAACTTCGCCGACCGGTGGCGGCCGCTCTGTCGGTATAGTTCGAGTGCGGACTAAGGCCACGGAGTTATTATTATTATTATTATTATTATTATGGCTCGACGTATAGAAATGATCAGCTGCACAACTAAGTGTAATCGTCTTTTGTACAGATTTCATTCAGACTTCTTCATTGCGCTGAGTGTTGAACGAACCGCAAACAAGAATATTACTCACCTCACAATCAGGTTTGTATGAAAACCCAACTAAATAAGCTTATTGTACAATATTTATATTATTTCCAACATACAACAGCTCAGAAGGAGCCGTTCTCATGGAGACAAAATTCAAAGGAATACATAAGTGTATAATCACATTGGATGGGCCGGGATAGTTCAGTCAGTATAGCGACTCGATACGGGCTGGACGGTCCCGGGATCGAATCCTGGTGGAGGTGAGATATTTCTCACCCGTACAGACCGGCCCTGGGGTTCACCCAGCCTGCTGTACAATGCGTACCGGATCCCTTTCCCGGGGGTAAAGCGGCCGGAGCGTGGAGTTGACAACCATCCCCCATCTAGCACCGAGGTTCAAGAAAGAGTATAGCTATACCTCCATTCCCACTCTGGGCCTTCATGGCTCATTATAATTTGAACTTCGTAATCACACTGGAGCGCTACATATGCGTCTCTGTATATAAAGTATATCTTCCCTTATATTTGTCTCCCTGAGGATGGTTCCATCTGAGCCGAAACATGTTGGGGATAATAAACATATTGTATAATTAATGTATTCCGTTGTATTTTACTTAAAGTGGTAAAATAATAAACGGACAAGGCAAAATATTAAATTTAGGTTATGTGCCATCTACTACTGCTATATTTTCAATGTGGCGCCTTGTCATTCATTTTTGCAAACAAAATATTTTAGGTCTAAGCATTTGGAACCTTCTCCTTGCGTACTGCAGGCATGTGTACTATATCACACGACTGAATCCAGCCTTGATTTTATCCTGGCAGCCATTACGGCTTGTGTTCATACAGTGCAGTCACACGGCAATCTAGCTGCGGAATACTCGTTAATGGATTTTGCGCCTTTGGTAGCGTATAAGGGTAACATAGCTTTCTTTAAGACAAATATGAAATAAATAGTCAAGTTATGCCCTTTTGGGTTCTAACGCCGTGCATTCTTGTCCATATGTACTAACCTTAAGCCCCGTACGTTGTCTTGCGATGACAATGCGATGCGTCCTGTCTGAACATCGTAACTTGAAAACTCACAACCATGAAAATTTCAAATCTTATTTTATGCTTTTTTTTTTTGATCTTGCATCTCGATACATCCGTGTAATGAAAACAAACTCGATGCACTATTTATCCTCAGTATATTTCGTCAATCAACCTCTATGTTTAGGGCACATTTCTAACCCATCATCAGAAGGTATACAACGACTGGTACTTGCTATGCTGAAAAGATGGTTGTTTAAAATTACTTAAGCTTATCTACATATCATTATAATGTGTAAACATATGGTTGTTATTTACATTTGTTAAAAGCTTATTTAGGTGAGCTCAGTAAGTTCTTACGTAAATAGTTGATAAACGTACCGTTTAAGTTAAAAGTGTAAAACATTGTTGTAATTAAATTAAAAGTTATTGGTTAAGTACAAGTACTTCAAAAAATGCAATGGGTTCGTGCGTAAATTATTTGTTGGACATGCCTTTTTAGTTGACTGTTGGCCGGGTTGGAATGCAACTGGTTTTGTCGTGTTAGAGTTGAGATATTGATCAAGTGGTCAGTTGGGGTGTGACGTGTTGTGGCGGTTGTATATTAGTTGATACATGGGGTTTTGTTCGTTTGAGTGTTGCTCCGGAATAAGCTGATTATTGTGGTGGTATGATTTGATGTACAGTTGCTCGTATGGTATGAATAGTGAGGGTTTTTCGATGTGTTTTAGTAAAGTCACGGTATCTTTAATGGGACAATGTTCGGTTTTGTTGTTTAAAATGTGTAGTGTATAAGTTGATTGAGGTTCATTGTGTTTTATATATCTTGTGTGTTCTTGAAATCTTTGTTTTAAGCTGCGACTTGTCTGCCTAATATACGATCTATGGCAAGTGTTGCGTGAAATTTTGTGGATTCCACTCTTGTCGTGTTCTGGTGTTTTGTTATTTGTTTTTTGCTTTGTGAGCTGTTGTAAGGTGTATGTGTTCTTGAGGGTATGACTACGTTTGTATTTTTGAATAAGTTGGTTTTCCTTACTTTTGGACTGTAGTATGTGAAGGTTGTCCAAGTTTTGTTTCTGTTTCTTTCTTCGGTTTGATCATGGTTGATTTTTTTTTTGTGTTGCATTTTTCGGTTTAGTTTATGTAGAAGGTTTTATGGTAAGTTGTTTCTAGCAATTAGTTGTATTGATATCCACTCTTTTTGTTTTTTTCTTTGGTGTTAATGGGAGAGAGTGCATTTTGGTAATGTGATATCTGAAAGCAGCCATTTTATGTTCTTAAACGTTACGTTTATCAATTATTGACGTTAGAAATTACTGAGCTAATCTAAATAAGCTTTTAACAGAGTTAAATAACAACAATATGTTTTACACATTATGATAAGTAGATACACTTAGGTAATTTTAAACAACCCTCTTTTCAGCACAAGTACTAATTGCTGTATATATATATATCGTGTACCTCCTGATGATGGGCTACAAATATGCCCAAAACATGTCGAGGTTGACTGACGAAATATACTGAGGATAAATGTGCATCAAGTTGGTTTTCATTACACGTACGTTTCAAATATTACTTTCCCACGATAGGCAGCCTATATTTTTCACCAAGTGTAAGTGAATTTCATTAATGTATGTGTCCAAAACACTTCTAATACCACGACAGGATTCGGTTTGGTAAGCTATTCTTCATACTGGAGCTGTGTACAACGCAAATAGTCACACGTAGAGCTAACAGTAAGTGTGCTCAAACGACACAGTCAGTAAGGTCCAGACACCATCTTGACGGCGCACGCAAAAATATAAGTGTTAACACATGCACCAGGCCTAGAACCGTACTGTACAGCGTTTGCTGACTTACTTAGTTACAGTCCGTTTTTATATTATGTGCACAGTATAAGAAAAATCCCAAGAAACTTACAAGACGGAGGTACAAGCGAAACAAGAACGAACGGAAAGAAATGATAAAATGTGAATGGGTAACGATAGGGGTGAAGTGTACAGAGTTTAAATACTTCTGGCGCAATCTCTGTTATTGTCCCCACGCGTGAATACTCTCTACAAAAACAGTGTTAATTCGATTATCGTAAATATGCATTTTCACGTTTCACACAACACGTTATAAGGCAGGGGTGTACAAATCCCTGGCGCCAGATCGCCATGCTGGCTAAATTTCGTACGGTGGCTCCTAATATTGTGGGTCCTCAGTAGGGATTTTGCGTCACATTACCCTTCCGGCACCTAGAATTGTTTGTACTGTCTCCTAGGTTTTTGGAAAATGTGTGCACCCCTGCTACAGGGTTTCTCCTTTGTTCGAAACACATTTAAAATCGTATACGACTTTGTTTTGCGTTTCGCTTGGGAAGTTTTCTCGGTACTGTAGCAAGAGCAGGATAATCGAGCGTTACACATTAATCTATTGCAAATCTGCAGCAAAGGCAGGAAGAAAATAGTTGCGTTTTATCAACGTATTTCTTGTACTTTTGTCGTAAACGGCGAAGGTATTTATGTCGAGTAGTTATTTCGTCCGACATTAGCCACAATTGGAATGTTTCAAAATATTTTAGTAGAAACCCCTTATACGAAATCGCACGATAATCCGTTCAGTGGGAGTCGAGTTGTTCCACGTGAACAGATGAACGGATGGACAGACGTGTCGAAGACCAGTCCTCTTTCTTTAACATCGATTATAGTATTATGCTCCAATTTGCATGAAGTTCTTCCAAGCCGTCTCCATCCTTCACGTCCACCCATCAAAACTCTGTACTCATTTCTTTCCCAAGCGTGCCGCCTCATCCGCTTGATTTAGTCATCCGAATAGCATATGGCGAGCAGTACAGATCATGAACTGCATCACTGTGCAATCTTCTGCAGCCTGCTGTTACTTCCGTCTCCTTAGGCAGAAATGTCTTCTTCAGAACGCTGTCTTGACACCCATCTGTCTCTTCCTTTCTTCTCTTTTGTGAGAGACCAAGTTTCAGACCCATACAAACCAACAGGCAAAATCAGAGTTCTGTGTGTTTTAATCTCTATATTCTTAGATAGTAAAAGAGAAAAAAATGATTCTGAGCCAAATTCTTATAGACAGTCCCATAATTTAACCAACTCTCTAACGTCTTTGTGGGTGCATATTTTGATTTGTTAGTGTTGTCCCCAAATATTTTAATTTTGCCACATTTTCTAAGTATTTGATGGCTCTCTTAATGTTGTGACTTTTCCTGTTCTGTTGACGAAATACACACAGTTTTGTCTGGTTAGGTTGAAGGTGGTAAGAACTGCCAGTTTGGTACAAGATCAAGCATGCATTGTTACACAGATCCATTATTCCATAACCCTTCAAACTCACGCCTAACTTTACGGTACACCACACCAAGATATTTTACACCCCTTTGTTGAAATCCTTGAACAAATATATTTATTTCACGCGAAAAAAAATAAAACTGAGTGCTAGAGGCCGCAGCTTTTCTTTTTTGGTCGAGGTTCCGTGTTTCGTCGAGGTTTTGTACATACGTATGAGAAATTCTTCAACCTCAGCAGACTCCCGTCCCCATGGGAAGTCTGATGTAGCACAAAACGCAGTCCATTTACGTTACCAACACAAAGAAAGACACTCAGTCTGTAATGTAAATGCCTTCTGTTTACGGGTGTAATTAACGCTAGAGCTTGCAATATCACGGTTACTTCTCACGAAAGTGACATTGAGCCAAGAAGACAAACAGAAGTTAAAAGTCGCCAAACCATACAAATTGTTCGACCAAGTATAGTCATGCGAGGCATGTCAAAAATTTCCAAGTTATCACTTGTCTTTTATTACACTGATAATGCCAATCTAATATAATACACACACACTTACTCTTATGACGATGCTGAAACAGCCGGTATAAGTATTGTCAGTACAATTGACACTGATTCCACAAATACAAAATAATTTTAACAAGCAATACAAACAGAATATCCATCTTCGTGTGCTGGTAACATTATTTGTATACTGACGTGGCACCAATACACAGAGGTAGAGATACGAGAGAGAAAAAAGGAGGAGGGGGCGGGAAATGAAAGGGAAGAAAGAAGCTAATTTTAGGGTATGTTAGCTATTGAAATAGACCAGAAAGAGAAGAATTGTTCTCAGGTGGCAAAAATGAAACTGGGTAACTTTAATTTTTCATATGTTGGCAGCGCTGTTGGACTAATGCTCCTTAGTGTCAAATATGATTAGAGGTTTCAGGTAATGGCACACATGAGATTTAGTCAAAATTCGTCAGTCAAAAGCCACATCACATATCGAGAGAAGAGAGCGTAGAAAATTGGCGTTTTCTAAAATGCCTGTGACAACTGGCATAGGAAAATTGAAATGGGTAACATGTCTTTATAACTCACATTTTCAGTCCTTGATTCTGAGTCCGCTCGCAGATTCTTCAAGAAAGGGTGAATTTTCGTATCACTCGACGGACCATACGGAATGAGATCAGTGGGCTTCCGACTTGTTCTATGTATTGTTTTTGTGTAAATGTGTCCTGTACTACCGCCACCGGGTGTCAACCCAATTGTAGTTAACAAATATACCAATATAATTAAATGCACTGTGCTACTCCTTTTCCACAGCCTGAGTGCTACCATGTCAGGATCGTCATGGCACTGACAATACAGTTACTGGCACCGTAAATATTTTGACATTGTCACTGCAGTGTGGTTACTGCCGTGATATCATTTAAGCCCTCTTCTTGCTAGCAGCCTTTGTAGGGCTCTGTGATCCGCAGTCCTTGTGTCGAGACAGTCTTCGAAACTTGACAGTGATTAGCACCAAGTTAACAATATTGACGCCGTACGTGGCGACGCACACCACGCAGAGATTGTACAGTATAAAGTACAGGATGTAAGCCAGGTAGATGTTGAAAAGGTTAGACACAGCAGCTAGAACGAGCATCACCTTAGTCGTTCCCAGAGTGCACACATAATCTAAAAAAAAAAAAATATATATATATTGTAATTGTTATTATTGCTACTACTACTGTTGGTGGTGATGGCAACAGCAGTAGCAGTAGAAGCAGCAGTAGCCGTATGATGTAACAGAAGTGGCGCCATGATCACAACTATTTCTATTATAAAACGTTATTTGTTTTGATATAAAAACTGTCACACGTTACAAACCCTAAGACTTATCGTCAGGCAAGAATATTTTTATTTTGTCCATTGCAACCTCATGTCCTTGTGGACTTCGTTGTCCTCCCTCCTGGGCATTGCAGGAGTGTAACCGACTTCTGAGGTTGGGACGCCCATGAGGCGCAGTTACGTTATCCCGATGATGTGAGTGGTGATAGAGGAAGATGTAGTGCCAGGAGGTCAGGCAAGAATGTATAAAGGTCGTTGGTGAATATTTAACACTCTTGTTTTTATGAAATATATCTTACTTACAAATTATATTTATTAATATTGCATTTTTGTATTAAAGCCCATATAACAAGAGCTTTAAATTCTTTCTTGATGCTTAAGTAGCTGTATTGTTATGACCGGATTTATTTCAACATATTCGAAGACGTCAATTTTTTTAAATTGTAACGTGATTATAAAAACAATGTAACTCTGTCTTCCTCAATTTGTTGTACTAAAAGCTGAACAGTCTTTTCTCTTTGCTTCGTGTATTACATTATGTTGTATAATTCTGAATCAGTTCTTCTGTGTTATATATTAACTATTACATATAATATATAATAAATATGTTGACTGCTGCACTGTTCTTGCACAATTTGCGGAACACGACAAGAAGTCTCCCGTTAAGAAAGCAGCAGTGTTACTAGTGGTGTTGTTGTTGGCTGCTGTAGTAGTAGTAGTAGTAGCAGAAGCAGTAGTAGGAAGAGGAGGAGGAGTACTGGTCATGACGGTGGTAACTGTGATTGTGACAAACGAGACATGCGAACTGAATTGTAATCGAGAACTGATAGAAGCAAAATCGCGTGGGAAACCTTGGCGTAGAAGGAATGACTCCGGCCGTGCTGAAGGCAAATGATGGACGTTTTGTACAATCCAAACATGTTGTGCAACATACCTTTAAAATAGTTCCCACATATTTTCATGTTCACTACAACTTGCTGTAGTGGCTGTACATGCCGTACAATCTGCACAATCTGTCCTGTTCCAAATAGCGCTCTACAACTTTTCTTTTTTTTTTGGATTCCAGCTGCTGTAGGCCTGAATGTCGACATAAACATTAAACCGGACAACGCTTTCAGTAAGAGTGGATTTCTTACGTGGATATAGAAATGTTCATGATGCTCGCGTTCAGCTGTTAAAGTGATTTATGCAGAGTTCCGTCGTAGTTGATTCCAAGACCGGCGACGTAAGTCGATAAGGCACAAACGGGGACAGATTTTCCCATAAACGCAATGTTAAACTGAAGTATGTGGTCCCAGAAAAAGTGTTTTGATCAAGGAAAAAAAAAAGACACATGTAGAAGGTTTGTAAGAAATATGAAATATGACAAACAAATGATAATTTACAGAGGCGATACTTCCTCTTGAAGTGTAGGTTGGTCATCTGGACCATCACCTCCACTGTCCTTCAGTACAGGTGGCGATGCACGAGTTCCTGAAGACGGCTTGAAGAAATCAAACACTTAAGTCTGGCTGACGAAGACTTCTTCTTCTCTTTCAGAATCTCCTCATAGCAAGCAAGCATCCTCATAATTCCTCGACCAGTTGCTGCTGCTCGCTGCTCGTTCCAATCAGTATCCTCGAACACCTTGACCGAAGCTCGTCAACTTAACAACCATCATGGCCCCATCCTTCGTTTCAGCATCGTACGTACGAATTTACGAGCTTGTTATAATATACCGGGTCTGGAGGCAAATGACGTACGTGCGGTATGACGTAAGTCGAGACTACGTACATCAGGGGATTACTGTATTTGTAACGGTTTCCAGTGCTAAAGGTCTTGCAGAATAATACCAGAATGAGCAATAACATGAATCCACTAAAGCCCTAAGGTAGATTATTTTTACAGATATTAAATACTGAAACTAATCCTATTACCTGCTTGCTTTATGTCTTCCCTTCGGCCACGTGATGCATAAAAAATGTATACGTGGATTTTGTAATAAAATTTCGACACATCAGGTGGAAAAGTTATAGGCTACGGCCGTCTCATCTTAACATCCACATCGTGGCGATATTTATACTCACTTAGACAAATCAGGATGCCGTAAAATAACATTCCTCCGAGACTGTTGGGTTGGTTTAATATAGAGTCTACACCAAAAAAGTGTTGTACTATGCCGAATCCTCTTCCATACCTAAAATACAATCAACGCATCAATTTCAACAAAACTTTGAGATCGCCGTAAAAAAAGAAGCGATGTTTGATTCTAACTATATCAGCATCGATTTACTCTCGTTCAGTGTAACATCGCTAGAATTATCGGCGCATGCCACATACCACACACACACACACAAAACAACAGATTTCCAAATTACTAAGGATTTAAAAAATTCATTTTAAATTTTACACATATAACTGAGGCGGGCTGATCCAAGCAGGATGGTACCAAGGCCTACATTTCCATTCGGAAGAAGGAAGAACTGTTTCAGCAGTGGAAAGACTTTTATATTTTACATGTTCACATTAATCACTGACATAAACTATTTCAAGACGTTATCAAACATTATTTTTGTCGTAATTACCTCCATACGCAAACGAAATCAATGGGGATCTGAAACTCTCATTTCGGCGTCACTCGCATATCAGCTAATGATCAGATATTCTGCATTCGTTTGATACAGGACAGTAGAATTGCACAGTGCATAACTGTTTATAGGCCCCAAGAAAGAGTATGATCGAGCAAGTCCGTTCAAGCGGTAAATTTTTGAATTGTACTCTGGAGGTGTCCGGCTCCATTCTCGGCCATGTTAGTACCCTAAGGTTTTCCGTGGTTATCCTCAGTGCTTCCAGACTATCGCCGGGACAGAAGCGTAAAGTAGGCCACGGTCCCTTCCTTTACGCCGATTTGTAAGTTGATTACGATTACAGGTCGAAGTTTTTATACTCCGCTACTGGCAACGTCGTTAAACAACAGTCTTACATAATTAAACACGAAAGAATGTGATTCCATTAGAATAAAATAAGTAAACTGAGGAACTTTATGCATCACAGTCATTTCTGAGGAGCCAAAAATTGCCCTGCTGGTTAATAAGTTCTCTTCGTTTCGTGGAACTCAAACGATTATTACGGTGATAGTCTTTTCTTGCCAACCTGATGCACAAATTCTTTATTTCAATACATTTATTATACTCCTCTGCACGTTCAGTACAGGACTCACGTCCTCTCATAACCTGTGTACTGAACAGTCACCCAAAGAGAGTGATGATACCAAATGCTGTACTAATACAATTGTCCTCCTGAAGATGAGCATAATAGTGCTCGAAACATGCAGAGGAGTATAATAAATGTATTGAAATAAAGAATTTGTGCATCAAGTTCGTAAAAAAAAAGACTATCATTATATTAGGATGCACGGTCAACCAAACGTAAAAATGACTTTTTCAGCTGTTGTCTGTGGAGAATGCATAATATTTACTTACTTCCTGACTTACATACTTACTTACTTGCTTACATACTAACTCACGGTGCAGTACCTCGCTATTTTATCGGGCGTTTCACAGTGAATATTCTGGATATTTTACAGGACTTATCAACGAGAAAGTTCTGTATATCTTTAGGCGTCTAATGGTGAATATTCTGGATACACTTCCGGGCGTCTCACGGACAGTTATCTCAATACTGCCCAGCGTCTCACGATTAATTATCTAGATATTTTGTCCAACGACTCACAGCCAATTGTCTCGGTATTTTGTTGGGCGATTCGCGGTGAAATATCTCTTTTTTCCGGTCGTCTCACGGTGAGCATTCTTGATTTTATGTCCGGCTCCTCACGGACAATTATCGCGTTTTTTTCGGGCTTGTCGCACTGATTTATCTCAATACTTTTCTGGGTGTCTTACATCAATTATCTCGATATTATGTCGGCTTTTCTCGGTGAATATTCTCGATATTTCATCGATAGTCTGAGAGTAAATTACCTCGATACTTTCACCTCACGGTGAAAATTCTATATACATTTTGCCGCACGTTTCGCGGTAAATTATCCCGGTATTTTATCCGGCGCCTCGCGGTGAATTCTCGATATTTTATCGGGTGTAAAGTTCGCCCTAGAACAAACCATGAATGAGAGTAGAAATGTAGCTGTACTATTTCTTTAACCTCAGGGCTAGATGGGGTGGGTGATCAACGCCACGCCCCGGCCGCTTTGCCCCAGGCAAAGAGACCCGGTACCCACTGTGTAGGAGCCCGGGTGCGGGTGCAGAAAATCTCTCCCCCAACCGGATTCGATCCCCGTACCGTCCAGTCCGTAGCGAGTCGTTATACCCACTACGCTATCCCGACCCACCGTTACATTTTGTATAATAAGAATGATTTGTGTGCAATATTTAATTCGTGCTAGCTTTGTCTTCAACTAGCTTTAATCTTTGCCGTTAACCCCACACAGCCACAACGCATCACTGTAATGGTATACAAACAACGGCCATCATTGCAATTGTAGAATAACTTCTTTCAACTAAGCAACAGCACACAATTCTGGAATTTATCCTCGACTATATTTGACACTCTTTTACAAAAACACTACTAAATTGATTCGAACTGTGTTCCATTTAGAGCTTATATGTACTTACGGTGACATAAACACTTTAGAACAGCTCATGTGCTCGCTGATATCACACATTGCCACGTAGTTATCGTCATGTTCTTTGGTCATTTCCACAACATACGCGTAATAAGACAAACCCATTCCAAAGAAGCACATTAAGTGTATTCCTTTGTTTACGTCAATCGACATCTCAGCATAAACAGCAGGACAAATCGTGTAACCAAACCAAAATTCTTGTCGACACTGCAACCCCTACTACCGCGCGACATTACAGCTGACTACAGACGGTAAGGCAACCTTCAACATGATTTGTCTTTCGCCGTGCTGCGATGTGGTGGCAGCACAGGACGGCTTCAGCTGGTGGTTCGTTTGGCTTCTCATAGAGTGCGGAGAATGCCCAGCATTGATCTGTTTAGTTGAATGGTATAGCCGGTGTAAGATGCATGTGGCATCGAGCGGAAGGGGAGTTGGAGTGCGAAGCGAATGTATGCACTGTGTAATGTGCTGTATAATCGAGGAAAAACAAAATGTTCGGAAAGAACCAAGGGGGAAAAAAAAACTCTTTTTATTCCTGTCATTTGTTATGACTTATTAATACTTAAAACACTAGGGTAATAAGTAGCTTATGCAATTCAGCGATACGCTTGTGCGCACAGGCAGTTGAATATAGATGCTCAGTACTTCGGACTTGTTAAAACACAATTTTGAATCTCACGCCTCGTCTTTGATAGTGACAGTGACGTGTTTTATTTAATGATGCTGTCAGTTACTTATGTTATAATTAGTGATGGCAGATGAATGAAGTACGGGCGTGGGGCATTGGTGGAATGACGGGGTAGGGCAGACCGGAACATTCAGGGAAAAGCCTGTTTCAGTGCCACCATGTCCACCAAATATCCCACATGGAGTTCTCCAAAATACAATCCGGGCTTCCGCTGCGAGCGGCCGGCCAGACCGCTATGTGTTTTGTGTTAGCACAAATTAAAGCCATAAGAATATGTACATTACATCCGCCTATTAATTAATTAATTACATACACCTGAATATTACGTTACATGCTTATACCCGTGTACATACATTGTATTTATAGGTATGTGTAATATCTGATAGACAACAGTTTGGGTCAGCGGACCTAAGTGTGACTGCTTTATAATTACACATTTATGTAGGCTACGTCAATAACACGTCGCATTTGAGCCCAAAACAAAGCATTGGACTGGTAGGCCTATAGCATTACAAGCCTTCTGCCTTCCTGGCTTGGTGCAATGTCATCTCAGCATGGCGCGTCTGCAAGTTGCGAGTGGAGAAAATTAGTTCCGCACCGAGCACCTTTCATTTCCGCAGTTTGCAGGGTCACACAGCTGAGTCCCGTACTATGTGCGTGTGTGTGTGTGTGTGTGTGTGTGTTTGTATATATACGTATATATATACAGGGTGTCCCAGGAGGAATGTGCCAGACTTCGGGAGGGTGTTCCTTATGTTAAAGTATACCGATATAACCCAAAACACCTATGTCCAAAGTTGAACGGTTACGGAGATAAT
>Ga0123352_10014573_pt1 | contig 12518 bp, 11 predicted proteins | sample TergutLab28metaG_FD_89700 | JGI IMG/M metagenome (GOLD analysis project Ga0123352, IMG submission 89700) | Labiotermes labralis P1 segment gut microbial communities from Petit-Saut dam, French Guiana - Lab288 P1 | ecosystem: Host-associated > Arthropoda: Insects > Digestive system > Gut ... | reverse complement strand
TTCAATAGACTAAAGGGTCTCACCATTGCTTATGGCTTTGATGCTATGATTCATTTAAATATGTTTGCAGACAATCTTTTGGAAGAGGTTGTTATTCCCTCTAGTGTACCTTTTATCAATGAAAGGGCATTTATTCGCAACCCGCTTACAAGTATTACCCTTGGGGCAGACCTTGAATTCCATATAGTATGGGATGAGGAAAACAACCGTTCAGTAAATGTCTATCCATTCGGCTACGGCTTCGAAGAGTTTTACATCGCCTCAGGCAGGCGCGCGGGGACTTACGTGCGTTCCAGCGCAACCAGCACGGATTGGCGGTTGCTAGAGGAGTAGCGCAGGATGTGTATGCTGTTAGTGCAAGGAGTTGCCCCATGAGTAAACGCCCCTTGCTCCGCTCCACTTCCGCCCTCATCATTCTTGCGATTTTTGCGCTGGCTAGTTGCGATCTGTTTGCTACACCTGAACCCGACCATTTTATCTTCAGGCGTTCGTTTTCATTTGGTGTTGCTTATTTGACCATTACTGGCTACACGGGAGATGCTAGGGGTCGCCGTATAGTCATACCGCAATCTTATAATGGGATACCTGTTACTCATATTGGTCCGGGCGCGTTTTCCAATAGAGGCATCGCTAGCGTATATATCCCTTACGGCGTTACCACAATTCTTTCAGGGGCTTTTCAAAGCAACCAGCTTTCTGAGCTTCATTTCCCCAATAGCGTTAGGGATATCCGCTCCTCTGCGTTTCAACATAATAAACTTGCCAAAGTTGCCCTTTCTCCAAGGGTTAGTGTAGGTCGGGAAGCGTTTGCAAATAACTACTTGGAATATATTCACATCCCTGGTACCCATAGCATTCAAGACAATGCCTTTGCCAACAATAGGCTAAAGTATATTTCCTTTGCTGAAAGGGCTTTCACGATTTTTGGAGACAAGGTCTTTGAAAACAATTTTTTTGAGGCTGTCATTATTCCCCCTGGCATAGACCTTTACTTTAATAGAATTTTTGCAGGTAACCCGCTTACAAGCATTACCGTTAGGGCAGATATTGACTTCACCCTGAAATACAATGATAGGGTGTTAGCAGAGTTCATACCCATAGGCTACAAGTTCGAGGAGTTTTACATCGCCTCAGGCAGACAGGCGGGGACTTACGTGCGCACCAGTGCAACCAGCACGGATTGGCGGTTGCTGGAGGAGTAGCGCAGGATGTGTACGCTGTTAGTGCCAGGAGGCACCCCATGAGAAAACGCCCCTTGCTCCACACGTCTGCCGCGCTCGCCGCCATATTTGCCGCCTTTGCGCTCTCTGGTTGCGAGGTTTTTCCCGATCCCGAACAGCCGGGTTTTACCTACGTTGCTGGAACTTTTCAAACAAACCCGGGTTTATTCATTACAGGCTACTCCGGCAATATGAGGTATGTAGACATCCCTGCGAATATAAACGGGCGGCCTGTTATCGGTATTGGTAACCCCAATTTTAGTTTTGCTATAATAATCGGAACCACTGTCAGAGGCGCGTTTTTCAACAGGGGGATCGCCAGCGTAACCATACCAAACAGCATTCTTTACATACGCCAGGGGGCATTCAACAACAATGCTCTGACCGCTGTTACTATCCCCGGCAATGTCCAGATAATAGGCAACGACGCGTTTTTCAACAACCAGATTAAAAGTGTAACTATCGAATATGGCGTACGTCAAATTATGGCGGGAGCATTTGGCAATAATAAGCTTGGAGATATATATCTGCCAGAAAGCGTACAACATCTTGCGGGGTTCAACGATAACCAACTTACCGAAGTCCAGATACCTACCGGCGTTACCTTTCTCGATGCATTCAGCGGCAATCAGTTAACCAAGATTTACATTCCCCCAAACGTGAGCACACTCGGTGGTTTCGGCGGCAACTATCTTAGGACCGTAAACATCCCGCCAAGTGTCAGAAGAATATTGCCGGATGCCTTCAGCGGAAACCTGCTGACAGACGTAACTATCCCCAACTACGTTACCTATATTGGGGACGATGCCTTCAGCAACAATCAGTTGAAAACCATCAATATACCCCCTGGTGTGGAGATACTCCGCGGCTTTGCAGGCAATCAGCTACCAACTATAACAATTCCGCCCAGTGTTACGCATATATTTCCCCGGGCATTTGCGGACAACAACTTGTCTACTGTTAATATCCCCGAAGGCGTAAGAGATATCCAGAACAACGCTTTCTCTGGAAATGGGATGACAAAGGTAACCCTGCCGAGTACTTTAACTCCTCAGCTTTCAGGCTTTAACAACAACCTGCTGACGGAAATAGAAATCCCAGCCAGTGTCAACTTGATATGGTGGGAGGCATTCAGAAACAACCTGTTGACCGAGGTTGAAATACCAAGTAACACGATTGTTACCTCGTGTGCGTTCGACGGCAACCCGCTTACAAAAATTACCGTTGGCGAAAACGTAAGCTTTCAAGCGGCGTGGTCATTCACTGACCCGCCAGAGGATACCAGTTTCGAAGAGTTTTTCATCGCCTCAGGCAGCCGTGCGGGGACTTACGTGCGTTCCAGCGCAATCAGCACGGATTGGCGGTTGCTAGAGGAGTAGCGCAGGATGTGTATGCTGTTAGTGCAAGGAGTTGCCCCATGAGAAAATGCCCCTTGCTCCGCTCCACTGCCGCGCTCGCCATCCTTGCGGCATTAGTGCTTGCTGGTTGTGATATATTTTCCATGCCTGAATCTGAACAGCCCCCCAGTCCTTTTATCAGGGGGGAAATAGGATTTGTGTATTTGAATCTGAATGTCAGGAATCGGCTTTCTCCTAATGACACAGGCAGAATGGCAATGCTTTTTGAGCGTATACATAAAGGCCCCTCGCCCTCTTTATCGCTGAGACCTGTCACAATTGTTGCCGATCTTCCCGGCAACAATCCTGCCAACGATGTTACCGTTGATGTTATCAATAATTGGCGACCGTGGGAGGTTGGCGGAATATCATTTAAGTTGCATTACGCTGTTGACAGCTACTTTCCCCAAGCCGTAACCATAATTATTGGCAGTATTGGCAGGAATCCCCCGTTTGTATCGCCTTCCCCCATTACTGGAACGTTTTCCACCTTTAACCATGAAGGGCAGACATACTCTGTTACATTTAGCTCCGCCACAGGCGCAAACGTTTCTTTTAACGACCTTATCCTGAACCGCAGGGTTTTTGAACTCCACGAAGAAGAGTCCCAAGGGCTAACTAACACTCAAAATATCCGGCTAAACAGGATAATGACAACCCTTGCCATTTGGAGTAGCCTGCAACAGCAGATTGCCGAAACCGATGAGGAAGACGCAAGCAGTGTACAAAATATGGTTGCCAGAGCTTTAAGTAATGCCTCCTTTACCGCAGCCGTTGCGCTGGCTATCCCCTCTGATCCAGAGGCGATTATAACCCCCGATGCCGTCATAGCCCCTGCCCCCCAGATAATTCCCCGACTTCACGCCGCTGACGGTGCAATATCCCCATTGGCTAGAAGCTCTACTCAGGCTACTTTCTTACTGCCGCCGCCGCCCAGACCGCCTGCGTCGGCTGGTCTCCTGCCTAAAGTTACCGTAACGTTAGATAGCAAGCCGGTAGAGAATAATAGAGATGCTCCTTTTCGCCCCGGCATGGGAGAATCACTTAACTTCCAGATCGCTGTTACCAATTCGCATGGGTTGGACTACAGGAACATAATCGACGCAGAATATCTTTTTTTCCTGTTTGATCCAATTTCAGAAGACTTAGGCGGAATGCTCCACCCCTTGTTTCTAAACGCACCCTTCTTTGATTTTGAAGTGCATCCTTTTTCTTACGGAATCATAAATCTTACAATTAGCAGGGTCGTTTATGGACAACATAGAGCGGATGGAATTGTGCAGGTAGTCATTCGCTTTCCGCAGTTTGTAAAAATAAATGGCAATGCAAACGGGTATATTTGGGATGGGGAAGGCCCCTGGGATAGGGAAGCACTTACAGAGGCAACGGAGGGCGGCTATCTGTTTATCCTGAATTTCTCATCAAATTTGACCGGGGTTTAGGCGGCGTACTTGGCAGAATGGAAGCTGTTAGGGCAGTGTTCACCCTGAACCCTGCGGCGCGCTCTCGTGGCAGGATTTAACCGCTTCCGGCGGCGAAGGCATGGTGGTTAAACCCCTGCGCGGCTGAAATACCGCTCTGTCGGAAAAAATATGCCATTGCGCTGGAAAGCGGGAGTGCCGATCCCCGCTTGTGATTGCAGGCGGGAATCGCTAAACCTTCCCCAATTCTTTGACTTTGACAATCTCATCCCGAATGGCGGCGGCTTGTTCGAACTCCAGGTTTTTGGCGTGTTCCAGCATTTCCCGTTCCAGCGCGGCGATGAGCTTTTTCCGCTCGGCGGGCACAAGCACGTTGAAGGATTTTTTGATCACTTCGATGGTTGCCTCGGCGGCGTCCTTTTCTTCCGCCGCACGGCGTTCAAGGATGTTCGCTATTGCCTTTTTTATCGTGGTGGGAGTTATGCCATTTTGGGCGTTGTATTCCATTTGAACCTTGCGGCGGCGTTCGGTTTCGGCAATGGCGTCCCGCATCGCATCGCTCATCCGGTCGGCGTACATTATCACCTTGCCCGCCGCGTTCCGTGCCGCCCGCCCAATTATCTGCACAAGGCTGGTAAGGGAGCGCAAAAAGCCGATCTTGTCCGCATCAAGAATGGCGATAAAGGAAACCTCCGGCAGGTCTATGCCCTCACGCAAAAGGTTGATGCCGACAAGCACATCGAAGTCTCCGCTGCGGAGCTGGGTCAGAATTTCCACCCGCTCGATGGTTTCTACTTCGCTGTGGATATAGCGGACTTTCAGCCCCAGCCCAGAAAGATAGTCGGTAAGGTCTTCCGCCATCTTTTTGGTGAGGGTCAGAATGAGCGAGCGGTCGCCGTTTTTAATCCGCTTTTGCACCTCGCCGTAAATGTCTTCCATTTGGCCTTCGCTGGGGCGCACCTCGATTTCGGGGTCAAGCAGACCCGTGGGGCGGATGAGCTGTTGCACCACCTGAGCGGATTTTTCCACCTCGGTCTTTCCGGGAGTGGCGGAAACGAAGATCGTTTTGTCCAGCCGCTTTTCGAACTCGTCGATGCGCAGGGGGCGGTTGTCCAGCGCACAGGGCAGGCGGAAGCCGTACTCGACAAGGCTTTCCTTGCGGGAGCGGTCGCCTGCGTACATTGCGCCAATTTGCGGGAGTGTAACGTGGCTTTCGTCGATAAAGGTTAAATGGCGTTTGGGCAAATACTCAACCAGCGTGTCCGGAGTCTCGCCGGGTTTGCGCCCCGCAAGGGGGGCAGAGTAGTTTTCGATGCCGGGGCAGTAGCCCATTTCGGTGAGCATTTCGATGTCGTACTCGACCCGTGTTTTAAGCCGTTCCGCTTCGGGGATTTTTCCGGCGTTCATAAAAAACTCGTAGCGCGCGGCCAACTGTTCTTTGATTTCGCCTAACGCATTGTGTATCATCTCGGCGGGCATAACAAATTGCTTGGCGGGGTAAATCAGCGCGCGGTCTATTTCTTCCATCATTTCGCCGGAGACCGGGTTAAAGCGCCGGATTCTCAAGACCCGATCCCAGTCCATATCAACACGGTAAGCTTCTTCGAGGTAGGCGGGAAAAATCTCCAGCGTGTCGCCCCGCCGCCTGAAACGTCCCCGCTCAAGCACGGCGTCGTTGCGCTCGTACTGTAGTTCCACAAGGCGGCGGATCAGCGCATCGACATCCAGAATCTCACCGGCGGAAAATGTGGCGGTCATCTTTTTGTAAATTTCAGGCGTCGCCAAGCCGTAGATACACGACACGGTCGCCACGATGATCACGTCCTCGCGTTCCATCAAACTGCGGGTCGCCGAGAGACGCAAACGCTCAATCTCGTCGTTGATCGAAGCGTCTTTTTCAATATAAAGGTCACGGCTGGCAACGTAAGCTTCCGGCTGGTAGTAATCGTAGTACGAGACAAAATACTCAACGGCGTTATGCGGGAAAAAGCCGCGGAACTCGCGGAAGAGCTGGGCGGCAAGCGTCTTGTTGTGGCTGATAATCAGGGTGGGCATCTGCACCGCCTCGATAATCTTTGCCATCGTAAAGGTCTTGCCAGAGCCCGTAACTCCCTGGAGTACCTGAAACTGGCTGTCGGTTTTAATGCCGTCCGCCAAAGAGGCGATGGCTTGCCCCTGGTCTCCTGCGGGATTGAACGGCGAAACTACTTCGAATGGGCGCATAGGTCGTATTGTAGGGGATTTTCTTCAAAATATCTACACAGACTTCAGAACAAACTTCTCAAGGATCACAGGCAAATGTTGGTTAAATTTGCAAGTTGCGGCGGAAAATACCATAATAAAGGTACAGAAAAATCATCACATAAGGAACGAAACAATGACAAACAAGGTTTTACATCATCGCCTATCAGCAGAAGAACATAGTCTTGAGGTTATGGATAGAGATTTGCAGTTCAGGTTTTTGTATCTGCAAGCAGCGGTCGAGCGGCTTCAGAATGCGGCCAGCAGTTTGCAGGAATCGGTGCGGGATTTGCAGACGGTAAGCCAGGAGTATGCGGGGTCCGGCGAAAATTAAAAACTACAAGCCGGTTCGCCGCAGGCGGCCGGCGCTTTTACCACCCGGTTACATCTAACACACTCAAAAAAAGTGCATTTTATGCCGATAATGTTGAAGGGGTCTTCCATCACGTTGACTTCTGCAATTCTCTGGGCTACAATACAAGAATAGGATGGATAGGCTGGAAATGTCTGAGTATGTGTTAAAAAAAGGTATTGTTGTTACCCCCGGCAAAAAGCCCCGTGCAGGCAGCATTGGGGTTTCCGGGAAAAAAATAGCCTCTGTAAAATTCGGCGATAACGCTGAATCCGCCGCTGGCGGGACAGTTATCGACCTGAAGGGGGCGTCCTTTGTCTATCCTTCACTGGTAAACTCTCACGATCATTTGCAGGGTAATTACCGTCCGCCCATAGGTCCCAAAGAAGGCACATTTTACCTTAACTGGCAGCCTTGGGACAACGACCTTAAATCTTCGGCGACTTTTGCCGAGCGTTCCAAACTGGTGCGGGAAGAACTGTACCTGTTAAGCAGTTACAAGTGCATTTTTTCCGGGGTTACGACGGTAAACGACCATTTTCCCCACACTATCAATAGCAAGATACTGCCGACCCTTCCTATTCGTGCTATTCAGGAATATACGCTTGCCCACGAAGCGACATCTTACGACCTAAAGTGGGGGGACGGTGTTCCCGAAGAGCACGCAAGGGCGGTCGAAAAGAACTGGCCCTTTATTACCCATTTATGCGAGGGTTTTGACGAAGAATCCATGCACAGTGTTGGCGCCCTGGAAAAAATGGGGATTTTGGACAATCATTGCCTTTTTGTACACTGTATTGGCTTTAGCGACGAAGATATTAAAAAGGCGGCGAAAGCGGGCGCCAGTATTTCCCTGTGCCCTAGTTCCAATCTGCGGATGTTTAATGTTACTGCCAAAATGCGCAAGATGATCAAGTCAGGGATGAACCTGGCGATCGGCACGGATTCTTCGGCTTCGGGTCCCGCTAACCTTTTGGAAGAAATGCGCGTTATTAGGCGGGTGTATCAAGAAATGTATCGCGAAGACCTTTCGCCTGAAAAGATTTTCCATATGGTAACGATTAATGGTGAAAAGGCTTTTAGGATGCAGGATCGCATTGGCTCGATAGAAGAGGGTAAGCTTGGGGACTTGATGGTGGTAAAGGCGCGCAAGAATGACCCTTACGAGAACCTTGTCTCTACCACGATGGAAGATATACAATTGCTTGTACTAGAGGGGAACCCTATTTACGGGGAGCGGCGCTTTCTTGATATTTTCACTGCAGCGGGGGGCAAGCAGGAGATCCCGGCAGGGTATACGGAAATTACCGTTGGGAAAAAGCCTATGTTTGTTATTGGCGATCCTGCCGCCCTGTACAGGGAAATACGGAGCAGAACCGGTTTCAAAAAGATTCTGGATTTTCTTCCTTTCGACCCCGCTCCAGCAGCAACTGCCGAAAAACCGGCAAAGGAATCTACTTAATGGCTAAACCGGTACAGTACAAAGCAGGTTCGCTCATTTATTTTCAGGGAGACCCGGCGGACAAGTTATTCATCGTCCAAAGCGGGAAGGTAGACTTAAAGCATCAGGATATTGAAACCGGGCAGGACGTACACGACTTGGTGCAGCCCGGCGAATTTTTCGGGGTAAAGTCTGCACTGGGACGCTACCCGCGCGAAGAAAACGCAATGGCGGCGCAGGATGTAACGATTATGGCGTTTACGGTTCCCGAGTTCGAAGCGCTGTCGATGGCGAATATTCGCATTATTCTTAAAATGCTTAAGGTTTATTCCAACCAACTGCGAAAGATACACAAGCAGGTTTCAAGCCTGATGGAAAAAGAGGATCAGCAGAACCCCGAAGCGGGGCTTTTCGGCGTTGGGGAATTTTATTTACGGAATAAAGGCTACATACAGGCCAAGTATGTTTTCAGCCGCTACCTGACCTATTACCCGTCGGGGCGGAATGCCGCCCAGGCAGCTGCCAATCTCCAGCAGGCTGAAATGGCGCTGGCAAAGAACGGCGCTGTGTCAACTGCCGATGATATGCCGCCTGTTTCCGAGCAAAGTATGACCGATACATCCAGCGCCTATTACGATGCGGTAAGTCTTATATCGCAGCAGAAATACCAGCAAGCGTATTTGGCGTTCAAGAAAATCGTAGACTCTAACGAAAACGTTGAATATGCGGCAAAGAGCAGCTTCGAGATAGGCCGCTGTCTTTTTTTGCTGAACAAGTATGATGACTGCATAAAATACTATACAATGATGATAACAAAGTATCCCAAGCACCCGGATCTTGCGGACGCGCTTTTTTATATGGGGCAGTCCTACGAAAAAAACAACCGCAAGGATCAGGCGCTGGTTTTTTACAAAAAGATACTTTCTATGCCCGGAAAGGAAGAAGACGGGATAAAAGTAAAAGCCAATCGGGCTCTGAAGGCAGCGGGGGGATAAAATGGCAGCAATGGATATGGCGGCGGCCTTTGGGCGCTTTGCCAAGACTTTTCAGCCCGGAGAAATGATTTTTTCCGAGTTCGAGCCGGGGGATAATTTTTATCTTATCCAGTCCGGGCGGGTTCAACTGGTAAAACTTATCGGCGACATCGAAAAGACGCTGGACATACTACAACCTTCTGAAATGTTTGGTGAAATGGCTATTCTGGAAAACACTCCGCGCTCAGCTTCTGCCATCGCGCTGGATACAGTAAAGGTGCTGGAATTTAACAGCCAGAATTTCGACATACTGATGCAGGGAAATCCGCAAATTGCGCTGAAGCTGCTAAAGATGTTTGCCAAGCGGATCTACGATTCCAAGCGCCGGTTTATGATTCTGACACTGGATGAGGCTCCGGCGAAAATAGCCGATGTTTTTCTCATGCTGGACGAAAGCCAGCCTGATATAGACAAAAGCACCGAAAAGCGGGAGTTTAAAACATCGGTGGACTATATAGCGCAGTGGGCAGGAATGACAACAGCGCAAACCCGGGAAATATTGGGAAACTTTGTAAACCAGCGGCGTGTAGAAATGTACCCGGAGAAAATTGTTGTAAAAAACATTAACGATTTTTCCCGCTTTGTTAATTCAAGGCGAAAAAAGACATAGGGGTTCCATCATTAAAATAGAACTTTTTACCTTTTGCGATTTTGCGCAGGAAAATTCAGGCAAACTCACGATTGTAGGCACTTTTGACACGATTGTCTCCCGCAATTTTCCCTGTGTCCACTCCCAGCTTTCGGTGGTTATAAGGCTGCGTTTTGACCTTTGGGAGTTTGCCAGCCACCAGTTCAGAATCGAAACAATGGACTTGAACGGCGAAATGGTCATTAAACCCATCACCGGAAACATGGATGTAAAGGGGGTAGGCAACGCAACTGCAGTCTCCCACTTAGTGTTTACTATTTCGAACCTTCATTTTAAGAATTCCGGGGTTATCAATTTTATTTTGTATATTGATGACAAGGAAGTAGCTTCCATTCCGCTGTATTTAAGTACGGGGTGAAAGCCGCCGCTGTTAGAATAGCACAGAAAAAAAGGGAATAAACGAGGGTTTACCCGGTTTACTCCCTAAAAAGACTTGGGCGGTACAAGACTCGAACTTGTGACCCCTAGCGTGTCGAGCTAGTGCTCTAACCAACTGAGCTAACCGCCCTAGAAAACACGCGACATTCAGCCTCGGCATTGATACCGTAACTTCCAGCCGCGTTAGTAAACAACAAATAACGCGCAGAGTTCGAAAATGCGCTAGTTTCTTTCTCGGATAACCACGTTTATTTCGATCTTACCGTCTCTGCCGCCCGGACCTATTGTCATAGGGACAATAAGCGCTTCTACATCCAGATTATTGGAGACTTCCATATTGTCGCCGGTGAAAAGCGCCGGAGGGGTAAGATCGAATTTAAAGCCCAACTCGTGAAGCTTGGTAACTGCCTGAGCAGTAATCATATTGGCAAGCTCGGTAATGGTAGCCTTTACCATATCGTCCATGACCTTCATCTCTTCACTGTTCATACCGCTGGCTACCGCAAGGGCGGTTTCCTTGGTCATATCGAAAAGCACCCGGCCTTCCACGTCCCCGGCAAGCCCGACCAGAGCGGCAACGCCCATAATCTGCATCGTAGACGATTTTAGGTATAGATCGCCCCGCTTTAATTCCGTACCAAGTACCTCTTTTAACACATTAAACGAGGCCTCAACAAAAGGGTTAATGTATTCAACTCTCATAATACTGCTCCTTATCTTTCAAATTAACCTGTTATATATGTGTGAACGCAGAAACCGGATCCTTGCCTGAAAAGTGCCAAGAACCACCGGGCATCACTTCATTTTTACCCAAAATCACAAGCCCCCCGGGTTTTAATTTTTCCCCAAAGTCTTGAGCCACATTGCTCTGATCCGCCCCCGACAGGAAGGACAGAACATCCCGAGCCAGGATAATATCCAGATCCGGCAAAGGATTTTCGTGCAGGACATCGTGGTATTCAAAAACAATTGAATCCTTGATCGCCTGATTAAAAGCGTACCCGTTCCGGCCTTTGCTTACAAAGGGACGGCAATACTCCGGCAGTTCGTCAAACTCGAACGACATATTCGGCGCTTGGGACACTGCCATAATGTCATTGTCGTTTGCCCATATTTTTATACGCCCGCCAGGGTAACGCGACTTCAGTATACACGCAAATGAAAAAGTTTCATAGCCCCTTCCGCAGCCTATATTCCAAACATTTATCACAGCCGAATTATTGTCAGGCAATATGCTCTTTACCTGTGTGGCGTAATTCTCCCTCCAGAAGCGGCCTGTGTCGGGGGAATCGAAGTCCGAAAGGTACTCTGCAGCCTCCTCCGCGTTCCTGAGCTGAAGCTCTTCCCCGGTGCGAGTTGCGCTCCACTCGGCAAAACGCCGCTGTACCCACGCTTCGTTGACAGGGCTGGGATAAAACTTGTGAAGGATAGGCAGGTTTTCCTTGATAAAATCGAGCGCAGAATCCGCCACTACCTTTTTCGTATCGGGAGCAATCTCTTCGACTGCCGAAGCCGCCGATGCCGCAGCGTAAGTCCCTACAGGATCGGCAGCAGTCCCGCGCGGCTTCTTCTTGTCTTCCTCGGTTTGGGTAAAAATCCGCAGAACGTCCAGAATGATGTAAAGGTTTCCCTGCTTTTCCACAACCCCGCTGATAAATTTTATATTTATATCCCCGAAAATAGGGTGCGGGGGCTGAATACTTTCCGCATTTATCCCTACAACTTTGTCGATTTTATCGACAATGGTGCCATAGACCCGGTCTCCGATGCGCAGAATAAGCATATTTTCAAGATTATCCTTGTTTTTCTCAGTCGGCATTTGAAAAAACAGACGGAGGTCAACAACGGGGATTATATCGCCCCGGAGATTGTACACCCCCCGGACAAAAGAAGCCGCATTGGGAACATAAGTAAACTTGTTCGCTTTCGCGATTTCCTTGACATTCATAATGTCAACCCCGTAATCCTTGCCCGCTAACGAGAAGGTTACCATCTTGAAGTCAACGGTATCTACCCGCTCTTTCTGCTCCTGAAGTTCAGCGTTTACCTGAGCCAGGTCTTTTATAATCGCCATACCAAATTTCCTCGCTATTCCGGCGTATCTTTTGGCCGCCGGAGTCAATCACGCTACCACTTACTGGCAACATCCCGCGCCCGGCGGTTTTCCATTTCCTTTTTCAACCCCAATTCAAGAAGCTGTCCTACGTCAATAATAAGAGAAACCGAACCGTCCCCCAATATCGACGCTCCGGCAATGCCTGGCGAATTGGTAAACTGATCCCGCAGGGGCTTTATGACCACGTCCTCTTCCCCGATAAGACTGTCCACCATAAAACCCATCTTTTTTTCGGCATTCCCAACAATAACGATAAAGCAATACTCCTG
>Ga0123352_10014571_pt1 | contig 12519 bp, 4 predicted proteins | sample TergutLab28metaG_FD_89700 | JGI IMG/M metagenome (GOLD analysis project Ga0123352, IMG submission 89700) | Labiotermes labralis P1 segment gut microbial communities from Petit-Saut dam, French Guiana - Lab288 P1 | ecosystem: Host-associated > Arthropoda: Insects > Digestive system > Gut ... | reverse complement strand
AGCTTTTGGACATCTTAAATCTTGCTAGGAAGATTTACAATATTAGGCACACTTGAACATTAAAAGAAATCAGTGAGACGCGTGAAGGAGTTCACATAGGTGAAGACAATGAAACAACGTTACATAAATAGAAGCCAATGGTGTTAAAATATTCAAAATTTTTACTTTTGGAACTATTAGGAAGCAGAGAAATTTAACATTTTAGCCAGTCGGGAATAGTAAGAATATTTAAGGAGGGATGAACTTGAAGCTTACGAGTTTTGAAAACCTAACGCAAAGAAGAGTCTGTTTTATACCCTGAAAGTGAAAAGCTGTGTGAGTGATACCGAGGCTAGTAGTGAATAAATTTTTCAAAGAAGCATCCATACATTCAACACACCTGTAACTTCCAACAATTGTGAATTAATGTAAATAATATTAATAGTGTCCAGTTATTTATAAGATTACTGTTCCACCACTTCCCTGGGAGAAATGCAGGCATAATGACTGAAGAGCTGGGTGGGTTGTAATTGTGATGATCTGAATTCAAACACTAATCAGTGAGGTTGTTGTAAATACCTTGCCACGTTTCACACAACACTCCAAATTTTGGTGCCTTTCTAGAATACAGAAAATACTAAAGATGTCTGCAAAACAGAGATATTTAAAATTTAAATGTCATCCTTTATTGAAGCAGTGCATTAAAATGAAGAAAAGTCTTTTCAGTGCTGAATAAAATAGTAATAATTTCTTTCTTTTTTCGCGTGAGATGATAAGAATGTTTGTGTACTTAGAAATGCGAGCAGAGATGCATCCAGATTTCATACGAAGTGTCTGTCATATTTTCCAGATTACAGTCAAATAATGACAGGGCTCGATGGCTTCCTTTACAACTTCTCAGTATCAAGTGTCATGAAGATACGCACTGTGTCATGCGTATAGGTGGAAGGAAAGATGAGTAGACGGACGGAAGGACACAGCGATTGTAATGCGCATTTCGCAGAGAAGAGAACGACCTTCGAGGAGTTGTGCAATAAGAAGATGTAAGAATAACCTGACACTATATTATTCTCGGTGTACTTAATTACCATGAATTTTTGTTCGAGTAAACTAAAATATGGTGAGATTTTACACGGGACTTGCAGTGGGACTGTAACGGGAAGGACGAAATGATCTACAGATGAGAATATTCCAGTCAGACTAATGAATCGCTCAGGAGGCTTGTTCAATTAATATTGTGGCATACGGATTTTGCCTGATTTAATACACTTACTACAGTCCTGAACTGAGTGGTTATTCTCTCGGTCTCAGACCGTAATTTGAGGCCTAGTTTCATACCTAAAGCACTGTCTACCTTTCATATTCTTAAAAAAATATTCCTCTGTCTGCTTTAGAAGCAGCAGCAGCCGCCGCCGCCAATTGGCCTCTTCCATGCCCAACTTGATTATCAACTGACCCCTGCGTCTTGTATAGCGGCACTTTCTGTTCTTTCTTGCGGTTTCTGTCGCAGCAACTTTCCTAGTGTGAAGAAATTTGTGGTAATTGTTTAATTTATTTTTTATCACGTTATTACTGCGTTTAAGTTAAACATATTATGTTCTTCTCTTATTTGTTTCTATTTTATCCATTGTGCCACAACCTGACACCGGTCTGAACAAGTATACCTGTGCTCTTTCGGTCCTTTTAAAATTTGCTAATGAAATTTTAGTACTCACTTCAGTAAGTACTGTCCATGTCTTATCGAATTTCAAAAACTCTTCTTCTAGTGCTGATATTCAGTTTTTATCGTCTCCAACAAAAATTAATTGTTATTAACTGTCTCGCCATTCATACGCTTGTCTTTAGCTCTTAGGCAGCCTATGCAGTCCTCTTGTTCTACAGTCCAGTAATACGAGATGTAAAGTGTCACTTTATCTTTTACAGCGTATTAACCTAAAGAAGTTTAGATATTTGACACTGCCAACCGATATGTATCTTCAAAATTGTTACTGAAATATAAAATAAACCTGAACGTAATTAACTTCGGTGCGCGAAAAAATTGTTGCATATAAATCCAGAGTTACAACATAAAATTTGATGAAACCTACGCCCAGTTCTAACAAAAAATTAACTATTCCTCCATCGTTAAATTATTGTATAAAAAGCATTAAGTATATTCTAATACTATATGGAACACAACAAGGGATTCCGAGAAACAGCATCGTTCAAAGATACATATTTTATAAACAGTTGGTTTATGTTGGTCTTATATATCATCGATTATTTTAAAGTTATTCCTTAGGACTTACTCCTAAGGTCTGCATTGTAATTACAAAATAAATTTTTCCTTATGGAAAATCACGAGCTTCATCTCTGCACCCTGAAGGATTGACTACATACCTGTCTCGGCGTACTGTGCCGTTGGCCAGGGTACATTAATTTCTAAACATTTTTCACATTTTTGTCCTCAAGCGGGTGTCGCGAAGTTGTATCTCGCTCTTACACCACCATTTAAAGGATAAAATGTTGCTAATCAGAAATAATCAAGGATAGTTGAAATAAATTTAATTACCGGTGGAAAATGTTTTTCTGATAGGGGGTACTGTTGGTATAGTGGCAGGAAAATCCTTCTTTAATGTTAATAGTAAGCTTCTCTTACGAAAATAGACGTTTCTATTCACTGGCTGAAGCTGGAAGTCATTTTAAAAAGCTTCAAATCTGATAAAAGACTTCTGTTGGTAATAAATAATCCAGAAGAACTTGAAAGACTTCCCTTCATCTATCTGAAAGCTGCCAGACAAGTATCTTTCTTCCACTGCTCCATATACAACGTCTGATTGACTATTATCAGGCCAGTGTCTACAACAAATCACTGTGGCTTTTTGGGAAGTCTATAGCACTACGACTCATCCGTCTACTCACAATTGCTCTCTGTATGTTACTGAAACATTTTCTATAATTCTTGTGACAATCTGACACTTTGTTACGTTTACGGACTGGTATACGTACGAACACTTTGTGCAGTGTCTGAGACTTGAGAGTAGGGCAAGACATGCCACGCCACTGTGCCTATTGTCAAGCAGGCATGACTGCATTTTCAGCTTGATGTGCAAATTGCAAGTTGACGTGGCTTATGTTTAATCTCCAAAACTATTGCATGGATTTCGAATAAATTTGGTGCCAGTGGTCTGCACTAAAGCGTGACAGTAGAATTTTAGAATCTGCTTATGTAGTTCGCACATAATGACTATAAAATTAAAGTCGTATGGAACTTAGCTAACTTCCTCAAAAAGTGTTTACCACGCAATATAATTTAATAAAACAAATTCTGAGCTCAATGAAATTAAAAGTGTACTTTAAATAATTTTGTCAATACTTTTAACGAAATAAGAGTAAAATAAATTTATAGCCTACTATATTAAATATGTAGTGCAAATAAAATTTCTGGTCTCGTTTTAAATAAAGGAGAACCACAGAAAGTAATGTAAGACTGTTATTATACAGAGCTTTAGAAATATTGGAATAACCCACAACGGACTATATATTTATACTAAAATTCCTCGGGCGGTATCAGAAGTAATACAGGGCCAACAGGCCGTTCAGTAAAGACTGTAAATCAAACATTCATGTGGAATTTTTATTTAGGTAATAATACATAAATTATTTTGCTACTCTTATCAGCATGAGACGCTCTGAAAAGCACGTGCATTGGCCAGGTATGTAATTAAGAAAGGATAGTCAAATTTCGAGACCCAGGAGAGTCTGGACCCACAAGAAACAAACACCATTTTGTACTACGAACAAGATGGTCAATGTACGTACGTCAAAAAGTGGTGCGTTAGAGGAAATATTTTTTGCAATGGAAAAGCAAGAATGATTTCCTTTGTGATGTTGTTGACACGTAGCTCTAAACAATATAAAACCGTTAAGCCTTGTCGTAAAGACGTAAGAATGTGTTTCATTTTTTACTGCTGTCAACATAAATGTTTCCATGTAAGAGTGACATATATTTTTTCCCCGATTTTAACCAAATTTGAAATATCTCGACAGACTTTCGTGAAGTCCTCAATATCATATTTCGCGAAAATACATTTATTGGAAACGAACTGATACATGTAGACAGGCGGGTAGAAGAACGGACAAACGTGACAAACCTCGAAACTGATAGGTGTTTTCGGCTACTTATGCGAACGCTTATAAAAATGAATGGTTGTCACGGTTTATGAACGAAAATCCTTCATTGATTACCAAAAATATCATTTGCGAAATAAAATTAAATAAGCTTTTATAAGAGGCTTTCTCGACACAAATATTATTGTAATTATGCACTTGTATTTTACCGAATAATAAGAACTGAACTTCAAGGAATCGCAAGAAAGATGTCACAGGGTTATTTAAGATAGCAACAGTTCGGCAACTGCCTGAAAGGGAAGAGAGGAACCATAAAAATTACAAATATGCCTACCTGGACTCCAAGGTTTTTATTTTTCCTGGACTTCACGAATAAGAAACAGGAGTGCTACGTAACCACATGATCGCGATAATGTGGCCTTCTGAGTCGTTACGCCGTTTTGTCGCATAAAAAGTTTCAAATGTGGGTGAGAGTACTGCTACAGTAAAGGTGATCCCCAACTGCAAGAAAACATGGTGTCAAAATGAATGAAATAAGAATGTGAGAACTAAACACTTGGCCGATGAAGCTGTTTGTCCCTCCAGAGAGAGAGAGAGAGATGCAGGACAATAATAATGTTCACGACAGACAGTTATGTAGACGCTAAGATCGTGTTCGTCTTGCATGGTTCGGACATTGGAATGACCTGTAAAGAAACATTTTCTTTAAAAAACACTGTTTCAATTCATCTATCATGTCGGATATAATGATAATCTGCCCTCCTAGGATGGAGAGAAATGTGGACTTTAATCCCCGGCGTGGAAGGGACGCTAAGAACCCAGAGCCACGTCATGTCAGACCCTTTGCTGCCCTGTCCACACAAGGCCCTTATCTCTACGCTGACACGCCAACAAGATGGATGACAAGTTTTTACGCGTACTGAGCCGATAGCTGATATCGTCACGAACATTACTTCTTCCAGCACTTTTTATTATTGCTTGAACCGAACCATCTTCACAGATCTGAAATTCGTACACACGTTTGTCTTCTGATGTCACAAGCTAAGTTAATGATTTCGAAACCCTGACGAAATTAACATTAAAATTTTAAAAAATGAATCAATGGATAAGAGTAGTTTATGAGAATGTAGCCGTCACTAAGAACTCTGTCGTGTTTCACAGAATTATCACACTAATTACATTAAACGGTCTGTCACTGGTATCTGTCACATTGTCACAAAAAATTTCACATAATCTGGACCGTGCATCGTGATATATTTGTTTAACAAACAACCAACAAGATGCACTTTTTTCTTAATTTAGTATAATAATCTTTCCTCTACATGTTTCGCATAGGGTAACTATCCATCATCAGGAGACAGTTACTATACTGTATATGCAACATATGGTATTTACTGTGCATCGTCATTGACTAGCTGCTAACACGATCATAATGGAACCCTGATCGTGTTAGCAGCTAGTAACTGCATTCTGATGATGTGTAGTTACTCTATTCGAAATATGCAGAGGAATGATTATTAGAATAAATTAAAAAAGAAAAGTGCATCTTATTGGTTCTTTTTTAAACAATTTATCACAAATATTAGAATAAAAGTGAAGATGTGTAAAATGAAATAAATGAGACAAAGCGTCATTTTCTGATAGCAACTGGTAAAGAAATACCCCGATTTTAATGGAAAGAGAACGTTCACTGGAACTGCCCCTCATTTATTTTCTCAGACAGATACAGTGAACTCACTCATGCACGGAGAGGGAGCACGTTGCAACATTTGTTTTGAAATCCTTATTTTGTAAACGAAATAAAGAGATAATCGATTGCAACAAAAAGCTACGTACAATATGACACTTCCTCTTATTGTTTCGTAATATGCAAACTTCCCACGTTTACTTATTTTAAATACAACCCCCATTTTATCTACCCCTATATTTTGTTAAAAGTCGCCCAAATTTTGCGACACCCCTGAACCAGTACGGGACATATTGACATATTGACAATTTTCAACAGAACAGTCAGTAGTAATGCACAATAAACTGCATCAGTCTTGAGGGGAAATACGTGACAAATGTACGTATGTAAAATTACGTCCTTATTAAGTGTTGTTTGAAATTCACCTCCAATGAGGGAAACTCCTAAACTCAAAAAACATAAGCCTTAATTAATATTCTAACCTGACAAGTTCAAAGTAAAAATCATAGTCACCATTCCACGACCGCTTCCTAAAACCACTGGATGTGGTAAATTCAAAAGAAAATCACTGGGATCTATTACTGCTGTGTCTTCAGCAATTAGACAACAAAGTATCCAACATGTGAAATTTTGACTTTGTAATTATCAGGCCCCGGTTCTTGAATCAGTCCCACAAAATATTTCGCTGTCTTCTTTGTTGCGAATTTTACCAGTACGAAATCGTTTGGATCGATTGGATAGGTAATGCAGTCCATTCCATTTTTGCAGTCTGTAAATTTGTCGGTTTCGTGGGTGGTAAAATCTGAATCATATCAGTCGGAGTCTGTTTCATACAGTGTCGTGACATGTTTGGACTGTCTTTCCAAGTTCTGGGGACTGATAGTCTCATGTCATCAGCAAGATCCTGAACACGCTCCTTCTCAAGAGTCAGATTCAGAATTTTTTATCTTTCCTTGAACTGTCCACCACTTCTAATTAGTCTGGGACAAACTCTTGGATATGGACGACCCGTTCAGCACACACCTTCTTTTCCAAAGAGCTGCCTACTTGTGCCTATGATGATGTTGTCAGGCCCACTAACCGTGCACCGAGTGTCAGTTACTGCCACCGCATAGAGCAGATGTCGCTCTAAAATCTTTATCACTGAAAACATTTCTTGGAAACGGCCAAATTTCAGACTTTTAAAACACAGAAATATCTAGGAAGTGTGTCATCCCCGTTGTGTGTGTGAAACTTGGAAAATTGTATGTAGTCAAACACAAATGTGCATGCTTATAGTAAGATCATAAGTTCCCCTAAGACAACCTGAAGATGGCCAGTACAGGCCGAAACATGTAGTTGTCCATTATATAGTCATTAAATACATCTCATGTGACACATTTGTGTTTGACTACATACAATTTTCCAAGTTCCAAAACAGAGAAATATTTTTATGGTAAATACGACAGGATATGTCCAGGTGATTGTACTTGTGGGATAACGTGTAGCTATTTCTCCGAACCCACCTCACCCCTCTCCCGGGGTGGGCTACCATCCGGTCATTTTGTGCAACAGCGTATTTTGCCTTAAAAGGTGCCATGATAGCTTTGTCAATAGACTGCAGACGATATTTGTAGTGTGGTGGAAAACTGACCATGACAGTCCGTTCCTTATGTATTACCTAACCATCATGCGATTCCCGAAATGCACAATAATCGCTGGCTGCATTTAATGCAACATCTTCAATGATTAAAAAGATCGCAATACATGCGTTTTGAAACACACGACATATTTACAAAAAACGGGAGAAAAAGTCAAGAGGAAACATACATTTTAGGTAGCCATAGTCTAACCTTACTTTGACAGCAATGACAAATTTAATTATTTGTAACAACTGAGTCTAATTTATTTTCTAATTTGCCTTTGTGCTACATTTTCAGATAGACTTCTGTTTTCAAATGGTTTACTTCTTTACAGATAATATATTGACAAAATATAATAAGATACATAAATGAAGACCGGAATTGCTAAACACGTAATTTGCAGGTTTGAATAAGCCCAAAATGCGCCTGACGTCGCCGGATAATATTGTGTAATATTACATTTAACTGGTCATAATTATCATATTCCGCGAGTATGTGAAAAACAGCGTAAAGACTCACCTCTTCAACACTATATGGAAAAAGTTTGCAGCATATTTCGAGACAACACTGTGGGCTTACGCATGACAGCAACAAAATTAATATTTATACGTCCAAATAAGCATCACCAGCGTCAATGCCAGACAAATGGCCAACTGAACTGCACTCTGTGTGACACGAGAAGCTTACATTGTTGCCACATCGTAGTAGGAGCAGGTTTCCGAAACTTTTAAAAAATACTGTGTGATTTACAATGTTCAAACGTACCCTTGTTCAAATGTGTCCCTTCCGCCCTTCACTGTCTTTACGACCCATTTTGACAGTGCCCTCACATTTATGCCTTGACTTTCCAGTTCATCCCTTCTCCCCAATCAGTTTGTTACGTCACCTCGGGCTCGACGTCAGGCGATACGACTAGACACTGATCGCCGCCATATTTGGGCTTCTTAACCGGTAGAGTCACGCTTCGAATACAGGTGCGGAGTTCACATACTAAGAAACATGTATTAAATGAATATTACATTCACAGTTTTTTTTCCTACTTCACATAGTTCACACAACTTCTCCATTAAAAATATATTATAAGAAAATATCCGTACTAATTTGAGAATAATACAGAATGCATAAATTTTATGGGCTTAATATTGTAGCTGGAAGTTTATATACTAAATCATTTACTTTATAGAATCAAAACAAGGCGCGTCCTCTGAGAATTTGGGATTTTTTTCAGTGGTCGATATTGAATTTACCGTTTTCCAGATATGATGTCGCACGATTTTGTAGATAAGTGCTCCTTTAAACGTTCCAACCTGCAATTTAGGGTAATCTTTTACCCAGAAAGTGGAGCCAGCAGTTTCCTCTGAAACACCGACATCTGCTTATCTAACGACACGGCGTCACACGCCAAAGGACTATAATCTTAATTGACTAGGTTTTTAGGAATGTAGCCGTGCAGATGTTGATTTATATCCAATGTGAAGAAGACCCTTATTGCCACCATCTTTGAGGCTTGCAATATGTGCCTTTCAAAATTCACAGCGGTCTCTTCCAGTTTCTCATTTCGTCATTCAGAGCAAGAGGAACTCCATATGCTATGAATCATGTATTATTTTACTGATCCGAGGATTAATTAACAAAGGTAGAGAGTTGTAGGAACACCATGTATGATAAATAGTCACGTATTAATGCTGAATCACGTGTGCAGCATGGTCTTGAATTCAAAATATGACCGTATAGCAATATTATATCTGGAACAGAGAAAACGACACTGTCGAGAATTACGGTGCTTAAGTACCAAGCCATGATGATGTATGGTGGAGAGGATTAATATCCCATGTATTAAATTTTATGCTGGATGGAGATGAGAAGGCCAGAAGTCAAATTTACATTACGGCCGCTTTATCTACAAACAAAAAGCTTTCTTCCACCCGTTCCTACCTCCTGTATTGTACGAAAAAACTAGGTATTTTACACGAGTTAGGGGCACATCATTTTCCTGACAGATCGCATCATTTTTCATATGCCGTCTCTGGTGACAACATGTTATGCATTTTATTGTTGTTGTAAAATTCATCCCTTTGTGCTGCATCATATTAAAATTGACATAGCGATTTCTAATAGCAGGCTCTACCGATTCGCCTTAAGTCTGGGTACAAGTGTTTACTTCAGCGTATTGCAGATAGGGTTATGTTTTGACTCACCGCATTCAAAGAAGGCGCTAGAGGTGGTCTCCTTTGGCTCGCAGTTACGCTTTTCATCAAGGCTCGTTCTTTGAACACCGAAGAATTAGGATTACGCAAGCCGCCTGGAAGTGACTCACGACAGCTCTCAGATAAAATAATGCTCCTGTATAATACAAGGGTGGCTAATTCGTAACAGCGACCAAGCTACTGACTGTATGGCATAAGCATCAAGACAAGCGGAGTGATCTTGCTCTTTGTCAACGAGAACCAACCGTTTTTGTGGCACACCCAGTAGCTTATTCAATAGATATTGAGGTGTAAAACGGCCTAGGCGTGACGTAAACTGATCAGTACGAACTACTGCTGAAGATTAAGAGAGACGGTAGCTGTTCATCAATAGGAAGGCTAATGTTCATATTGGAATGCTGTACCAATTCGATAGACTTTACATGCAGGTGTATTTTATTTAGTTCTGAACAGAATCTATTGTCTGTTGTGTTGATAACCGCCTTAAACCATCAAAGCGTATTAAAAAAAAGACCTATATTTATTAACCGTGCAGACTGCGATATATATCGATTGGACAATTAGAATTTATCTGAACATAAAGTGAACGTTATACACAATACCGAGTATAATATTGTATCACACGCTATACATTGCAGAGTGGGAAAATATGATGTATGTTTCCAAACCTTGAGAGCGAAACATTAAACGAAGGGAGATCTTATAACAGTGAACGTTCAGCGAATTATTTGTAATTTGTGACTTTGCAATGGGTCAGCTTTTCACTTAGTAATGACATCAATAAAAGCCCTGTGTTTAAATGCTTACCACACAACGGGCATCGCTGCTTCGAGTGAGGAATCATATATCGTATAGCATAATCATTCGAATTAAGAGAGTAAACAAAGAAAAGGGACAAAGAAAAAAGGAAGAAAAATTATAAATCAAATAAAACTTACTGGACGAATAAACATGTCCTTGGCCTTTGATTGCCTAGCTTAAGTTTCGAGACGGTGCCACAGCAAGTGGGATTTTTAATGGACAGACTGGACCTAGGACAGGTTCGTCACTGAGTGCTTCGGTTTCTCCAGTCAGTATAATTTCATAATTCGTCATTCACCAGAATTTGAAGGTACTTAATATTTGTAATTCACAGAGTCGAAATATATGTTCCTCACTTCTTTGTCAAAAAGTGTTGTATTAAAATTCAAAGATTTTAGGCATATGCCATCAGCTTCTTTAGCTAAAGAAGCGCGAAATCTCAGAAGATGCCTCTTCACCACCGGACTGCACATGAAGCTAAATTCTGCCACAGCAGAAAGACTGTGTTACCTTTATATTACTATCTAATTGGTATAGTAGAATTTTCAAGCTTTTACCGAATAATTGAAAACCACCACTTTCCGAGAAAAGTTATGTCTATTTTACCAGAAGAAAACTATAACATATGGTCTAATATAAACGTTTGTTGTTTCTATAGTGTTCAGTAAGGCTTTTTTTTATAAGTATTGATGTTGAATAAAATTGTTAATTTCGCCTTCACTTGTTCAGATGTGTTTATTCTCTTATAAAAATTATCTTCTTTTAAACAAATAAAATGCCTTTTATAACTCAGCCACACGCACAAAAGGCACTCAGAGCTGTGGTAAGAAATGTTTAATGTTTACTACATCATTTCTCTTCAATTCGTAGGAAACGTTTTTTCAAAGGAATAAACAGTCTGTTCCTCACTATTCTTTTCTGTCAAATACTTGAAAACCAGAATATGTCTTTGACTGAATTCAATGGACTCTCAAGTTACCCTGACGCCTGCTACGTAAATATATGACTGCTCAGTATATTTACTCCTTCCGCAGTCTGCCATTTTTTATAGTACACATTTTCACTGCTTACTAGTAAAAGGTAAAGCTGTCCCTGTAGAAGCCATGAATGCATATAGGACGTTGGAACTATAGTTCCACTCGTTCTTAACTTCGTCTCAGGTTTTGGCCAGGCTTTGGTTCCATTCTCATGCAGCAGTTAAATATTTTCGGTTCTATCAAAAACCAATCAAAAATCGTTTGGAAAATTAATAAATATTTCCTAAACATTTTCTAGTGCTAGACTTCAATTAAATAAACTTAAATCGAATGATGTGGTCAAACCAATGATGAATAAATTTTTTGGCGTAGTTAGTATGCACGTAATGGATAATCAATTCATATTAACTTTTGTATGGCAGCCTGAAGGGAACAGATGACACAGAAGACATTCTCGTAGGCGTATATTAGGACGTAATATTAAAATTAGCCTTTAAGGCCTGGGGGGGGGGCAGAGATTGTTCGATATATTGAAGCCTGGACAAAACGCAGAAATAGTGTTTTCTGCAGATAAGAACGTGCCAACGTAGAGTTCCAAAGAATGCAGGGATTGTCTAGATCAGATGATCGAATATCATCTTCTCAAAAAGGGCTCTACTCCATTATACCGGTTAGAATTCGTCACCAATCCAATAGTTAGTACAAAAAAAACCATAGTTTAGTGCGGCTGTTTAAAGTCTGAACGTCGTTTGACAGCATATTACGGTACACAGTATTTCAGGATGTGAAACCAGTATCTTTTTGTTACATCAGTAGCTTGCACTTTGAAGTTACTGATGATAATAAACTGAAAAGCTGAAGCATTTGGTGTCTTAAAGCGGCATGTTAGGACTACTCTGAATTTTCGTAAATATCTTGTCAAAAAACGCAGACGTCATTGGGGTTGGATGAAAACAGACGCAACGATAAAATCGATACGTATAAAAATTAAAAGTAGAATAAAATAATATAAAGTAATTCTTTAAAATAACCAACACGATGTCACTTGTAGACTATCCTTTATTTTCATGGGTAGTCGTCATTCACTCTCTACATGTTTCGAGCTTTCTAGAAGCTCATCATCAGGAGATCATTCT
>Ga0123352_10014569_pt1 | contig 12519 bp, 14 predicted proteins | sample TergutLab28metaG_FD_89700 | JGI IMG/M metagenome (GOLD analysis project Ga0123352, IMG submission 89700) | Labiotermes labralis P1 segment gut microbial communities from Petit-Saut dam, French Guiana - Lab288 P1 | ecosystem: Host-associated > Arthropoda: Insects > Digestive system > Gut ... | reverse complement strand
TCGATAAGGATTTGATAGTCCATACCGTCGATTTCGGAGTATGTGTGATGCCGCCCGACGAGGTAGCAGACCCTCTCAACGATATCTTGGGGATAGATGTCTTCAAGCATTGCCTGCGCAATGGCCGGCCCCAATTCTTCTTGGTAGTTGCCCGCGCCGGAACCGTACTTTTCGCGTGCGGCTTTGATTCCGATATCGTGAACTATGGCGGCAATCTCAAGGATAGATAGCGTCCTTTCGTCTGGACTTTCGGCAATGCCAATTCTTTTCGCGAAGCTGTGTACTTTGAGGAAGTGGTGAATCTGCTTTGGGTCGTGTGAGTAATACTCAATCATTCGCTCAAATACTTTTTCTATGTTCATCGCATTCTCTCCGCAGGTATTTAGATGTCCAGCTCGAGGTTCAGCAGGGGCGCGTGCTGCTGTGCGCCGTAAACATCGGGTTCGCCGAGGTCACCTGAGCAAATTGGGCGTTTGATTGTTATCTTGATTGCCTTAGCAGGCGTGAAGTTTATTATGCAGATAACGTCATCAACGCTGATATTGTAGAGCGCGGCAAAGCGTTCAGGCGTGAAGAAACCGGAGGCCGAAACTTTCTCGAAGGTCTCTTGGTCTTTGAAGATTATATCGAAGGTGAGTTCGTAAGGGCCTGAGTTTTTCGAGCGGATAACGTCGGAAATGTCGAACAAACGGACTCTCATTTGAATTCCCCCTTGTCAAGCGTTTTTATGGTTATCGGGAAGCATTCGAGCGGGTCGGCAACTTCCATGAGGTGGTAGAGGTTGAACACGAAGGCTTCGCCGACCTTGAAATCGGACGGTGAGAACGGGAACGCGAGGTTTCCGGCTGTAGATTTGCGCCCGGGGTAGCCGAAGTGGAGTATCGTAGAGCGGGCAAAGCCGCATATCGTATTGGCGATTTCTTGTGTCTGCCCAACGGCCTCGATAACGATTCCGAGTTCGCCCGGAGTTTCTGACGGCATACCGCTGAACATGCTCATTACGCCGTTTTTGCCGTAGAGCTTGAAGTCGAGGAAGTATTCGCTGGTATCCTTGCCTTCAAAGTTCGATGCGCAGCGTTTCTTAACTTCTTCGATAATCGAGTCAACTTGTTCGATGAAGATTGGGTCTTTTGCAGCACCTATGCTGACGGTGCGGTATCCTACGCGCCTAACGCCCTCAAGTTTAACAAAGTAGCCGTCAGTCGGTACAAACTTAGTTCCTTTAACAATGACGGTGTTCTCGGTTTCCTGCTCGAATGTTGTTTCGGTAAGGTCGAGTGCGCCGCCGGGGCCGGGAAGCAGGTACGGGTTTGTTTTTTCGTAGAGTGTATGGGCGGCAACAGAAAGAGTTGTGCATTTGCGCAGTGGAGAGAGCGGCTCAAGGCGGAAGTAATCTTCGCCGAGATAGCCGAACAAGCAGTCGCTCCCTGAACCGGGTGTGCATGCGAGTGCCGCACATTCGAGGATTTTGCCGAGATGCATGGCAAGCCCTGTGTCATAGCCTTTTTGCACGGCGAGTGCGGCGAATACGACAGGGTCGTAAGCGCGTCCGGTAAGTATTACCTGCGCGCCGAGTTCGAGTGCCTTAACGAATGGCTCATGCCCCATTTGCCCGACGATGCGCACAGATTCGTTGATACTTTCTTCGGTTGCTTCGGGCGCAGGGTGGAGCGGTGTTACCTTGCCTTCTTTGAACTTCTGTAAAACTACGTCCTTCGAGATTTCCGCGTTGATTATTGCCATTTTGAAGGTGTAGCCTTTTTCGCGCGAGATTTCTTTGACGATTTCGACATTCCAGTCGAGGTGAGCGTCTGCGCCGCTGCCGCCGCAAGTTCCGACGATAAGCGGAACGCCAAGTTCCATTGCCGCGTCGAACATGTACTCAAGGTCGCGCTTGACACCTGCGTGGGAGGTGAATGAAATGCCTGCGCCAAGGTAGTAAGGCCCCGGGTCGGTCGAACCTGCATCGACAGCTATAACGTGAGGTTTGCGCTTGATGCCTTCCTTGAAGGATTCCTCAGGGAAACCGTAACCAAGGATTGCCGTTGTTGACAGTATCCGCAACTCTTCCATAAACATCATCCTTTGACAATTTTATGAGGCCGGTTCTTTACTATGCAGTAAGAACATGCCGTAAATGCTTTGAGAACATAATATCACGCACAACAAACTATTTCAACCCTGTAGCGGATTTGTTTATATGGTTGTCAAAGGCATACAGAATCACATTAACGAATTAACACCCAAGGAATAGACCAAGAAACGCAGCTGCGGCAACGGATTTGGATAAGCATTAAATACCCGCCTTGACTGACATTACAATATACGGTATAATCCGATTATTGGTATTCCGAAAAGGGGGTATTTTTGTGTCGCTCAAGCATGGGCTGCTTGGATTGTTAATTCTTGAGCCATGTACAGGCTACGAATTAGACAAGGAGTTCAGAGAAACTATGAAATATATCTGGCAGGCAAAAAACAGCCAGATATACAATGAATTGGACAGAATGGAGCAGAAGGGCTGGCTTATCAGTGAGCGCATAATGCAGGAGGACAAGCCAAATAAACGGGTTTATTCCATCACGGAAAGCGGCAGAGCTGAGTTGCTGAATTGGCTATCCGCGCCCGAGGATGACGTCACTAACGCTCTGACTCAAAAAAATGCGTTCCTGCTAAGGGTTCTTCTTGCGGGAAACACAAATAAGGATGCGGCACTAAAACTACTGTACTCTTTCCGTGAAATATGCCTTGCCAGAAAAACTGAGCAACAGGGCATTAGAGCGTCAATCGTCCGAGATGAACCCGGCTACGACAATGAGATAACTTTGTATTGGAAGTTGGTTGCCTTGCACGGCGAAACAGTACTTCAAGCAAGAATTGATTGGGCAGAAAAGGCTATAAGCATAATAAATAAGGAGCTGCAGTAGTGGATACACAAAACCCAATAACTCACTATCAGAAAATCAATTTAGTGGAAACAATTTTTACTTCGATTATAATCAAGGAGATAAAACATGAGAGAACTCATTTTAGCAATATTTTTCGCAACAACAGCCTTTGGCTTTTTGATGCAGTATCTGGACTACTCTAAAAGAAACGCTGAAATTCCCGAAAATGTAAAGGATGTGTACGACAAAGAAACTTATAAAAAATACATGGCTTACACAATGGATAATACAAAGTTTTCAATTATAAGCGGGATTATAAGCACCGTTATAGTTCTGTTAATGCTGTTGTTTAACTTTCACCACTATCTCTACACATTAATCCCCATAGAAAACACTATTGTAATGGGGCTGTTAATTATGTTTATCCCGATTACTATTGGTATGGCAGTCGGCAGTCTTTTAGGAATATATTCAACCTTTGTTATAGAAGCCCGCTACGGCTTTAACAAAACTACCCCGCTTACTTACATTGGCGACTTTTTCAAAGGGCTTATTTTGCTTGTGCTGATTGGCGGCGGTTTAATGGCATTGTTTTTATGGCTGTACGGGTTAATTGGCAATCGGGTATTTTTCGCATTCTTTTTTGTGTTTGCGGCATTTGATATTTTCATGAACTTTATCTCACCGCTTCTTATTCGAGTTTACTATAAGCTGACGCCGATTGAAGATGGTGAATTAAAGGACAAAATCACAGCACTTGCAAACAAAACAGATGTTAAATTAAAAGGAATATATATTGTTAATGAGTCCAAAAGAAGCACAAGACTAAACGCATTTGCCGCAGGTTTTGGCAAAACAAAAACAATAGGGCTTTTTGATAACCTGCTGAAAAAATTCACAGATGAAGAAATTCTTGCGATTTTAGCCCATGAAATAGGGCATGAAAAAAAGCGGCATATAATAAAGGGTTTTCCGCTTGATATGTTTTACAATATTGTCGTTGTTGCCTTTGCATATTTCATTGTCACAAACCCATATGTGTCCATGGCGTTTGGTTTTGAGGGCGCAAACTTAGCCTTTGGGATTTACGCACTGTTTATTTTGTTTGAACCATTTAACCTTATCTTTAAAATACCTGAGAACGCGCTTTCGCGCAAATTTGAATACGAGGCGGACGCATTTGAGTGTGAACATGCGGGAAAAGAAGCTTCCATATCTGCAATAAAAAAGCTTTACAGAGAGGACCTTGGAAACTTAACTCCTCATCCGTTTGTTGTCAAGCTTTATTATACTCACCCGACAGCCTCTCAACGAGTTGCGGCTTTTGAAAGTAAAGAGCTGTAGGGGGCGACTTATCCGTTTCAGGTAGATTGTTCGCGTAATATTTCTTCGTATGCAAAGCAATCCGCCAGATGGTCGTTAACCATGCCTGTGGCCTGCATAAAAGCGTAGATTATAGTCGAGCCTACGAACTTGAAACCCATTTTCTTCAGGTCTTTGCTTAGCTTGTCCGATTCGGGAGTGGTAGCAGGGACATCCGCGATGGTTTTGCGATGGCCGACAATGGGGGTATGGTTGACATATTCCCAAAGCAGATTGCTGAAGCTGCCGTGTTTTTCGGTAACAGTCAAGAAAGTTTTAGCGTTAACTACGGCAGCTTCGATTTTCAAACGGTTTCGTATGATTTTTTCGTTTGCCATAAGCTCTTGGCACTTTGCTGCATCGTAAAGGGCAATTTTGTGTGGGTCGAAGTTGTCGAAGGCTTTTCGGAAAGCTTCGCGTTTGTTAAGTACTGTTATCCACGACAAGCCTGCCTGCATACCCTCCAAGATTAACATCTCGAACAGTTTTTGGTCGTCGTACGTTGGGCGGCCCCATTCGTTATCGTGATAATCTATGTATATCGGAATGTTTTCCGGCCAAGGGCATCTGATTTTTTCGCTCATGGAAATTCTCCTTTGTAAGTTGCTTCGTTATACTTGATAATGTCATTGTACCACGCTAATATGACAACAGCATGTCAACTTGAAGAAAGGCGACTTGATTTTATTGGAGAGTACAATTTTCAATCATGCGGCCGATTGTTTAATTGCTAATAGTATTTGTAGCGTGTCTGTACAGTATCCATGATTTTATAGTGGCGAATGCATAAGCGAGGAAAATAAGCAGCCCTAAGCTTGTTGAAAATCCTCTCAAGAGTGCAAACGGTGTTTCAAATAAAAACGCTCTCCAAAATGCTGAACCGCTCAATTCCCACAAACCGGAGGTGAGGTACAGCTCTCTTGGGTTGATGAATGCCTCAAGCCCTAACGTTTCTTGCATAAATGATGTAGTAACAAGCGGAATGAAAACAATCAGCATGTACAGCATCATGTTGGATAAGCGTTTGTAACGCCCTGCGCGTGATGTATCGTCAGAGAAAATATCATCACAATTACAATTGTCAAGCTGTTTAAAATATTGATTGCCGCTATATTTTGTACCTGAGATGTGCTGCCATCCGCTATCTTCAAACAAAGAGCGGTATTCCAAAAAATCTTGCCGACTCTTGAAATGTCTGTAATCAATCTTGATAATTGTTTGCTCCGGCGGGATAGGTTCAAATGTATATACAAGCCCTTGTTTTTTCAGCTGCCAGCCTTGCGTTGCCATGTATTCCAGCCATTTTTCTTCCTTTTTGAAATCTGTAAAAAGTTTGATTTTCTTCATTGTTAGTTTAATTCCTTTCTGTTCAATATTTTTTCGGAAGCACTCAGCATATGTGTCATTCGCTGATAGTCGGCATGCAAAATCTGTTCGCCGGCTTGTGAAATAACATATACTTTTCGCCTGACATCATCACTTGGCATAGAAGTGATGAAGCCTTTTTTTAGCAAATTTTCGATAGCTCCATAAAGTGTTCCGGCCGCAAGCCTGACTTGCCCATCACTAAGTTCCTCGACTTTCTGCATGAGGACGTATCCGTGGGTTGGCTCTGCCAATGCCAATAAGATATAGTAAACCGTTTCCGTTAAGGGAAGGTTCTTATCTCTCCTCATAATCTTCCTCCTTTATATACAGTGTGAATATACAGTTAAACTATATATTGATTATATACAGTGCCGCTGTATATGTCAAGAGTTTTATATTTCGCTCTGCATGTATGATAGAAACTATGTGAGGCGGCACATGAGGTGGAGTAAAATTACAAATAGGAGTTTTTGCGGCAAAAACTAAAATCAACAGTCAGATAAAAGATAAATGTTTCAAATTGTAGATAATTTTGGAAATTTGTTGACAAATGTGAAAGCTTGTGCTAATATGGCAATACAGTGGCTAACTAGCAATATAGCTGTGTATTTTATACCTATGGGGGGTACTACTTATGGTAGCATCAGGATTTGTACGCAAATTGGATGAACTTGGCAGACTTGTTCTGCCGATTGAAATCCGCAAAACTTTCCACATTAATGAAAGAGACCCGGTTGAGATTTTCATTGATGCAGACAAGATTATCCTTAAAAAGTACGAGCCGGGCGACATTTTCACGGGGGAACTTGATGACTTGGTTGAGTACAAAGGTAAGAAGTTTTCAAGGTCTACAATTGAAGATATGGCGAAGTTTGCCGGATACGAAGTTACAAAGAAATAAGCATTACGTGTGATACAACACGCAAAAATACTACCTAAGCCGACTGAGCCAGGTAGTATTTTTTTGCTTAAAATCGCGGCAAGGGCTGTGGAAGCGGCTGATGCCAAGCAGGCTGCGGTGCCGCGTGCGGAAATGGCGGAGGAAACATGTGCGGTGCTGTCGGGTCGAATCTTGGCTGCCTAAGATCTATACGGAATTCTTCAATCAGCCGTAAAAATGGATATGGATTTATGTAGAACGCACTCATAGTCAGTCTTGTTTGGGGCGAAATTGTTAGGTGCAGGCGTACGGGCGCGTGGTTTCCGGTGCGGCCCTGCCTGATGCCGCTGTTGCCGATACTGCCGATTATCTCGCCCGCGACGATTGTCTCGCCAACTCTAACGCTTTCAGTGATAGTGTGCAGGTGGGCATATGTGAATACTGTGCCGCGTTCGCCGCGGATTTCGACACGGTATCCCAGATTGTTGGTTCGTCCCGAGCGTATTACTGTACCGGAAGCCATGGCGACTGCAGGGACGCGACCCGGGATGTTTTCTCGGTCGAAGATGTCTGTGCCGCCAGCGCGGGGATTGCGAATAGCGGCGTTATGTGTGTTAAAGCTGTCTCCGTACATGTAGCTTGGTTCGAATTCATTGTCGAACCCGATTGGAATTGGGAAGAAGCGGATTTCTGTAAGAATGTTCCTGAACATTTCCTCATAAAGCAGGATGTCGGCACGGCGGAAGCCGGCGCGAATATCGTCATAATGGTGTATGAACATATGCTCGATTGTTTCAGCCGGAGGGATTTCTTGGCGCACGGCGAAGAAGTTGTTTTCAAGTGAATAGACTGCGAGGGCTTCAGGGAAGTCAAGCGCGTGAGACTCAGAAAGCGCACGCAGCGTTAGAATGCTGCGAGGAGGTATACGGAAGGCGGCGACATCATTGGGGTGGATATGGACTCTTCGGGTTGGTATAATCAACGAGATTGTTATTGCGGCTGTTACAAAGGCTATGGCTGCAATGCAAATACGCATATAGCGCGAATTACGTTGGTTAAAGCGGCGAAATCCTATGTAGCGCGTGCGTCTTGTGCTAAGATTATGCATCCGTAAGCGGCTTCTGTTTTTGCTAATTCTTGGTATGCCTTTTATGATGCCTTTAAGAAACATGATAACTTTACGCAGGCTTCTGCGAAAATTATAACTACGCATAAAAACCCCCTCCCGATATAGCTTACGCACGGAGGGGGTTGTCGTATACATAGATTTAAGTTTGTAATTGTGCAATCAGCCCGATAAGGTAAACACATAAACCAAGTTTTTGTTTTTAGCGTCGCAGACAATAATCGTTTTGGGGGATTTATTCCCACGGAACGTCAAAAATCGGTGTCCAGACACAAGCGTAGCGTAGTGGCAAACCGATTTTTACTGCTAAAGGCTCGTGGAAATGCCAAAGGAACATAGTGACGACGCATTTTCACGAACGTCAAACGCGAGAAGCGTTTGACGCAAAACCCCCTCCCGATATAGCTTACGCACGGAGGGGGTTGTCGTATACATAGATTTCGCTTTTCCAGGTGTTGCAAGGCTATGTAATCGGCCTGTGTTATTAATCAGTGTAGAGCATGCTGTCTAGTTCCGGCGGGAATGCCTCGCGAGCTTTGTTGATGGTTATGATAAAGTTGACATTATTTTCTTTGGAAACGGTTTGCAGTTTATTAGCAAAGTTGATGAGGTCTTGTTCGCCGATGCTGCCGACGATGTTGGTGAGACCATCGACATATACTTCGACGATGTCGCTGTTTTGCGAAAGAATACCGCATAAGAAACCTAAGAATTCCATGTGGTTGGTGATATTGTATCCGGATGTTACAACAAGACGTATGCTGTGGTGAAGCGTGAGTGCAGGAACTTTGTTGTCGTCGATGAAAACAAGATTGCCCTCGGTAGTTTTTGCTGTTTGGTTTGCCAGTGCAACAAGTTTTTTTGACTTTCCTGTTCCTTTTTCGCCTACGATAAACTTAACCATGATTAATTCCCTCCTGATAGCATAATAGTATAGCGAAACCGCCGGTAAGTGATGATGTAAGTTTTAGAAAACGGGGAATTGCATAGCCCCATATTGGTTATCTTCACCAGTATAACATAAAACCTTTCAACAATCTACTGTTTTTAAATATTTTATACATGCCTCAAAATAAAACACATTCCATATTTTTGTTCGGTAACAGCATTAATAGTCAATTTTGATTCAGGTAAAATTGGCTATTAAAGGTTGTTAGTTTAGTTGATGTGTGTTATACTAAGCGAGCTTAAAAGCTGAACAACCAAGTGCAGATAGAGATTCAGAAAGGTCTGAAAACTATGCAATTTCAAAATTTTTGCAGCGGCGGATGTGGTTCAAAGCTGGGTCCGGATTTTTTGTCGAGCGTACTTCAGGCTATTCCGCGGCTTGAAAGCGATGAACGATTGGTTATTGGGTATGATAGCTCCGACGATGCCGCTGTGTATAAAATTAGTGACGATACCGCGATAATACAGACGCTTGACTTCTTCCCGCCGATGGTTGCCGACCCATATTTGTTCGGCAAGATTACTGCGGCCAATGCGCTGTCCGATGTATATGCGATGGGCGGGGAAGTGGTGCTTGCATTGAATATTGTGGCATTCCCGGAAAAGCTCGATAAAGCCATGCTTGGTGAGATATTACGCGGTGGGGCAGAGAAAGTTGCCGAGGCCGGGGGTGTGCTTGCAGGCGGGCATTCGATACACGATGAAGGTGTCAAGTATGGGCTGAGTGTTATGGGGCGGGTTCATCCGGACCGAATACTCGCGAATAACACAGGTAAGGCCGGAGATGTACTGGTTTTGACAAAACCGCTCGGTGTCGGGATTATCACAACGGCACATAATGTTGGAGAAACTACAGATGCAGCGTATGAGTATGCCACTCAGTCGATGCAGACATTGAATAAGTATGCGGCGCAGATTATGCGAAACTTTGATGTACATGCTTGCACAGATGTAACAGGGTTCGGGTTTCTCGGGCATTTGCGCGAAATGCTGCGCGAGGATACCTCGGCGGTTATTGACGCTGCGCAAGTTCCGTGTTTTTCGGAAGCGTTGGATTTGGCAGGTGAATTTATAACAACAAAAGGCGGGCAGAGAAACCGCAATTTTGTCGGCGAAGATGTACACTTTGAGAATGTGCCTTTTGCGATGCAAGAAGTTCTGTTTGACCCGCAAACCTCAGGCGGATTGCTGATTGCAGTTAACACTGACGAGGCAGAAGACATGCTTGCTCAGATGCAAGCCGCCGGAGTGCAGGCCGGAATAGTAGGGAATATCACAGAAGCACGGAAATATAAAATATTGGTCAACGGTGGGATGAAAGCATGATATACATAGACGCTGCGGGGGATGATTGCCCTATCCCCGTGATTAAAGCTAAACGAGCAATCCGTGAGAGTGAGCCGAACGCCACGGTGCGTATTGTGGTTGATAATGAGATTGCGGCGCAGAATCTGCAGAAGATGGCGAATGAACTTGGAGTTAAGTATCTGTGCAAGAGTGAATCGGCATCACATTTTGAGGTGTTTTTGACAAAAGGTGAAGGGTCGGCTGTTTCTGCCGCAACGGTTAGAGATGTTGGAGCGGCGAAAAGTTCTTCGGGTGTTGTTGTCGTTATCTCATCGGATGTTATGGGACATGGGGATGACGAACTTGGAGCATCGCTATTGAAAGCGTTCATCTTTACACTTACCGAGCTGGACGAGCCGCCGGAAGCGGTATTGTTCTATAACGCAGGAGTGCGCCTGACAACTGATGGCTCGAACGCGATTGAAGACATTGAAAAACTTGCGAAACTTGGATGCAGTATTTTGAGCTGCGGTGCATGCTTGAGCTATTATGGGTTTGATGGCAAGCTGCGTGTTGGAGAAGTCACAAACATGCTTAAAATAGTGGAGATGCAGTGCGCGGCAGCAAAGGTTATAAAGCCGTAGGGACGCGGACGGCCAATGGCCGTCCCTACATATGGCGTGCCGTAAGAAATTGTGATAGGAGAAATTATGTCTCAACCAATGATTGAAGCTGTTAACGTAACATTTGAATACAAGGGTACGCCGACAGAAGAGCATACGATTGCCAAACCGGTTGGATTCAAGGCTCTCGATGGCGTGAACATCACAGTTGAGAAAGGCGAGTTTGTAGCGGTTTTGGGGCATAACGGCTCAGGGAAATCGACATTCGCCAAGCATATCAATGTGCTGCTGCGCCCAAGCTCGGGAAGTGTGCATGTTGGCGGGCTTGATACTGCTGACGATGAAAACGTATGGAAGATACGCCAAAACGCCGGGATGGTCTTTCAAAATCCCGACAATCAGCTAATTGCGACGATTGTAGAAGATGATGTGGCGTTTGGCCCTGAAAATCTGTGCATCGAATCGCATGAAATTCGCAAGCGGGTTAATTGGGCGCTGGGCTTGGTAGATATGGCTGAAACTAAGGAGCGTCCGCCGCATATGCTCTCGGGCGGGCAGAAGCAGCGCGTGGCAATTGCAGGGATACTGGCGATGAAGCCCGAGTGCATAGTCCTTGATGAGCCAACGGCAATGCTTGACCCAATAGGGCGGCGGGAGGTTTTGCGCACGATTGCGAGGCTTAACCGCGAGGACGGAATCACGATAGTGCTGATTACGCACTACATGGATGAGGCGGCGCAGGCTGACCGCGTAATCGTTATGGAGGATGGCGTTGTCGTTATGGACGATGTGCCGTCGCAGATTTTCACACGCATAGAGGAATTGAAAGAACTCGGGCTTGAAGCACCGCAGACAACGGAAGTTTGCTCGAATTTAGCGAAGTTAGGGATACCAATTGACAGAGGTATACTCACGATAGAAGAGATGGTGGACGAGATATGCCGAATTTCTCAATCGAATGTAAAGGGCTAGGACATACTTACAGCCCCGGCACGCCGTTTATGAAACGCGCTTTGGTTGATATTAATATAGCGATTGAGCAGGGCGAGTTTGTAGGGCTTATCGGGCATACAGGCTCGGGCAAAAGTACGCTGATACAGCATTTTAACGCACTTCTCAAGCCGAATGAGGGTGTTGTGCTGATAGACGGCGTAGATATAAATGCCGACAAAGAGACCCTGCGCGAAACGCGCCAAAAGGTTGGGCTTGTGTTCCAGTACCCCGAACACCAGCTATTTGAGGTTACGGTTTACAAAGATGTTGCGTTCGGCCCTGAAAATATGGGTTTGGATAAGGACGAAGTTGACGAGCGCGTACGCAAGGCACTCAGGCTTGTGAATATAGACGAGGAAAGCTTTGAAAAGTCACCGTTTGAGCTGTCGGGCGGACAAAAGAGACGCGTTGCGATTGCGGGAGTGCTTGCCATGCAGCCATCGATACTTATTCTTGATGAGCCGACGGCAGGGCTTGACCCGCGCGGGCGAAACACAATACTCTCGACAATTAAGGCCATGCACGACGAGCTTGGCATAACAGTAATACTTGTTTCGCACAGCATGGAAGACATCGCGAAGTACGTGTCAAAGATAATTGTAATGCACGACGGACAGGTATTTAAGCAGGGTACGCGCGAGGAAGTCTTTTCTGATGCACGCGCGCTTGAGAATATTGGGCTGAACGCCCCAGCTATGAGCCTGCTGTTTCAGGAACTCCGCGCCAAGGGTCTCGATTTGCCGCAGACACCGTTCACGCCGGAAGACGCTACCAAAATCTTGTACGAATTTCTAAAACAACGCGGTTAACAACACATCAGGAAGAACTGGAGAATCTGAACATGCTGAAAGTTGCAATTGGGCAATACTACCCCGAAAAATCGCCGATACACAGCCTGGATCCGCGGCTTAAATTGATATGCTCATTTTCGTTCATTATTTTGCTGTTTCTTATAAACTCGGCAATAGGATACGCGATAGCGGCTGTGTTTGTTGCGGTATGTATAAAGGTTTCGAAAGTGCCGTTTAGCTTTATCTTGCGCGG
>Ga0123352_10014566_pt1 | contig 12519 bp, 9 predicted proteins | sample TergutLab28metaG_FD_89700 | JGI IMG/M metagenome (GOLD analysis project Ga0123352, IMG submission 89700) | Labiotermes labralis P1 segment gut microbial communities from Petit-Saut dam, French Guiana - Lab288 P1 | ecosystem: Host-associated > Arthropoda: Insects > Digestive system > Gut ... | reverse complement strand
TTTGGTTCCTGAAATAATAAAGTTTTTTGTAAACCATGTACAAAAATTTAAATGCCAAGCGAAAATAATGTCATACGCGAAGGTTGACTGTAGCCATTTAAATCCCGTTGCGTAAAGGTTAATCAGACAGGTGTTCAAAAAATGGTGTCAGAATGTGTGCACATACTGGTGTGAATTATGCTCTCAAAAAAGAAAAATAGGCCCAATAATCCTAGGTGTATTCATAAACACACTGACCTTAACATCATATAATGGCATTTCATAGATTGACATGGGATTTTTTGCAGACCAACACTCATTAGTCTGTGAGTTCGTGTATCCACCGAGATGAAGCAGAGCTTCATTACTGAACAAAATGAGTGCGGGATTTATTTCTCCATTATGCTTTGCACTAGGTACCAGCTGCCAGAATTCAGTCTTGCTTCATGATCTGTGTTGTACTGCTTATGAAACATGGCTGTCTTATATGGATGTAAATGCAGCAGTTTGATTGTAATTTGTGTTGATGATGCACATGTGCCTGTTTGCTGTACAAGCCCAACCAGTGACTTCCTTGAGAGATGTCTCCAATCTAACACCAATTTCATGTAGTTTTTTCTGTTAGCATTTGTCTTCTGCATATCCTTGTCCTGTCCAGGATTTAACCCGTTTCTTGAGACCTTTTAATATATTTGAAAATTGTTTTCAAGTTTGGAACATAACTTTCTTCTGAACTTATAACAGTTGTTGTAGGAGTGGTGTTTCAAATATGCACTGTACACAAACACATGACATAATGGTATTCCCATTATGACTGAAGACAGACTGACTTTACATCTACAGACAAAACAACCTCTGTAACAGATGGGTGTAGGCATCTCGTTTAGTCAGTCAGTTTCCATGCAGTAAGGTAGCCGACATGAAGTGACCAAAGATATGGGCCAAATAAACTACAGACTATGTGTATGAGGATGTATCCTTTGCATTTATGTCATGTTTGAAGTGCAGAGTGAGCAGGCTATTGCTGCTTTGACCTGGAAATAATTATATCTTGGTTCCTCTCTCTTCATTAATGTTGAAGTAGTTCATGCAGTTACATAATTTTAGAAATTTACATCTGTGAATTGAACCGTACATTTCGGTAGTCTACAGTTGCATCAAGACATTTATAATGTACAGAAAATGGGTAGTCAAGTACAATACACGTTTTATGTGCTAATTGGAGAGTATTGCACAAAATGGAACTCTGAGAGTTTGAAAATATCTCAGCATTTGCTACAGTAACTTACAGAAGAATTATCAGTAAATTATTACTTCTTTGTTGTGTGTGCCTTGGGATTCTGATGGCATAAACACAGTAAATCATTGGAACTCTGTACTCTCAGTGGTAGGTGTGTATGGAGAGGTCTGCTTGCTATAAGAGCCAGCATGATGCACCATCTTGTATTGTCATAGGTCATATTTAAGAATTTTTGATTTAAGTAATGGTACATAACAGCTTCAAATGTTTCTGGGAGAGATACATATATAACAAACATTTTGGTGATAACATAAAGCATTCCTGTGCATGTCAGGACATTTCTAAGTGATATACATCATCTGTAACCCAGAAATAGTTAAGCAAGCTGTAAGAGCACTCTTTGCGTGTGTAAAGGAATTAAGATAAATGCAGTTTGGTTCATTAACAGAACAGAAAAATCAATACACTGTTATATTGATATTATGGACAGAAGAATGCCTTTGTATGTTATGTGTAGTGTAATGGGTAGGCCATGCTTCATCTGTCCATCTTCTTATATACTTTACTGCATTGCACAAGAAGGTATTGTCTGTCATAAACTGAAAAAATACATTAAGTGTTGGAGTATACTTAATAACGTTGAAACAGTATACAAAAAACGTTATTCTGGAGAGTTAAAAGAATTTTCTGTTCAGCCGTTTAAACTGAATTACATAATTCCATGTAAAAATTGCTGCATGTAGGTTATCTTTGGAAGTGAAAATTTTCATGGGACAAAACAAAACATTCCATATTTGTGTGGTAAAAGATTGGAGTGTAGTGTTGTTAAATATATGTAGTAAAATTGCATGTACATATACTCCTCCTTGTACTGAGATTGTTCTTCCATTAGGAGTTATTCTGACATGAACGGTGCATCACAATAACTCAAATATGATCTTCTAATTTAATGTACTTTGTTTAAAAGGTTCTTGTAAATTGATAAATGGTTAATTGCTCTTTCAAATATTAAGGGTGAATGCTAAAGGGTAATTCTTTCTTTTCCTGTACACATTTCAGACATTTGAAACAAAATGTATGGTGTATTCCCAACCGTAAAATCCGATATCCGTATCTAAATTTCTCGAGTTAATTCAAGAAATATTGCATTACTTTTCCATTCTATGATACAGCACTGTGGAAGATTGTAAATTTTATTATGGTAGCTTGATAACTGCAGTTTGTTGTGCTGAAAGTAGACCTATTTGTATATGCATATGTCTTCAAATCATTTGTTCATGTTTACATGTTCTTTATACAGACAGTACATCTGACTGTGTCCCTGAGGATAAATAGTATAATGCCCACCTGCAAAGGCACCTCGGCCAGCAAGGTCCTCATCAAATCAGCACCAAAATGTGAGATAAGTGCTCAGTAATGTGTTACAAGTCATAGAGTGCAGGTTGACTCTGCATTCAAGATATCTTTTCTGTTGAACAAAGAGTGTTCCTTTACAGTACCTTGCAAGGTGGCACGGTTTACACGAAATGGGAATGTAACCAGCTAGAATTCAGGTTTTGATGTTGTTAAAATCCCCCATGCAAAATCAAATGGCCCATGTTTTTTGAAGAAACAATAAATTCCTGTCATTAATTTCATTTAATTGTGACATTATTCTTTAGTCAGTTAACAGAAGAATGAAAAATGTAAAGTCATTTCACACAGGACAATGCCATATCTCACACAGTAATCATAATGAATGGCTTGGAAAAAGTATTCAGCTAACAGTGGATTACGTGTGGAATGTGACCTTTCATGTCATCAGATTTAAATCCTTGCAATTATTATTGGTTGGGGACACTGAAAGGTTTAATTTAGGTGAACAATTCACATTATTTGCAAGAAAAGAAAAACAATATTAGGAAACAAATTTCTAATATCTCAAGACAAATTTTATTCATTGTGTGTCAGGATACCAAAAGTTGCAAGTCCTCCTTACAAGCTTAAAGCTGGCATTTTGACTCCTCTGCAAGCTTCCCATGCAATAAAATTCACATGACAACTGCTGTTCTCAGGGACATGATTGGAGGTAGTGGCTGTAGCATGCCAAGAAAGGTATATGGGTTAGTTTTTATAATTATTGCAGAGTTCAGTTGTTTGGTGTGGATGGGACATTGTAATTTTATTGAAAGGTTACATGATTTTATAAATACTACAGGGTGTTGTGGATAGGATATCTTAATTATTCCTGTAACTATAATTTTTACCTTCTTGTACTTAATATTAATATGCAGGTAAAAGTTTTAATTTGTTTGACAACTTAAAATCAAGTTCGAAATTGATTATGATTATGGTGACTGATGTTGTATCCTATAACAATACCTGCATAAAGTTAAACTGAACTGTTGTACAGCTGCAAGACTAGTTTTACCACATAATTTTTAAATTCACATGACAGCAGAACAAGAAGAGATTACTGTCTTATATCACTGCATGCTGGAACTTCAGATGGCATCTTAAATATTGTGATGTGTAGCATGCAACTTAAAGCCCAACCTTAAGGTATGACCATATTTACACTTCAGTTCCATCGTTTAATTTATGTTGGTCACTTAAATGAAATGAGGTTTACCTTAATGCAAAACAAAAAAGAAAACTTAGTCATGTGTGCAACTTTGGCATTTTGCTGTCATGTGTTGAAGCTGTTTCAGTGTTTCTGTGTACCATAAAAAAAAAGTATCATATTAGAAATGTTGAATGATTATGTAATTAGAGATGAAGTCCCTTTATATTTTATTATCTGAATGACCATAGTTCATTTATATTTGGTAATAAAAAACTTGTTGGTAAGTTTAATTTTAATACACAAGAGTCATGAGTTTTGGATACTGATGAATTTAGTTGCTTGTTGTGAGATTTTAGGTTGTGGTGGTGGAGTTGATGAGGATTCAGGTCTTTTTGGATGTTATGCCATGTAAACTGGCCAACATGGTGTAACATCCCAAAAGTCTAGTTACTACTGTTAATTGACAAGTACTTATGAAGCAAAAGCCAGAGTACCTTTGATTTATATTGAATAATGTGAGAAAAGATATTTTGATGCATTTAAATCACAAATTAACATTCAAACTGACACAATAAACATTTAAAACCACCCATAAAATTAGAAACTTTATGTTCAGTCTGATTCAGCTCTAACTGTGATACATATTCTTTATATTTAATTTATTTCATATACATGTTTTTCACTAATTTGTACATTAACTGCCAATAAAGTGTCTGTAAAATAATTATTAGATTGTCAACTGTCAAGAATTGACAGCTATGTTAATGCATGATTTTTTCTGGCTATACTTACATTTCTAAAATATGACCTCAGATGCCTCTGTTAGTTCAACCCAAGTAATGGAAAAGGGACATGAGATTTGGTATGTGGAATGTAAGGAGACTGTAGAGGTCAGGGTCATGACAGTAGCAAGGGAATTAGCAAAGTATAAATTAGATTTAGCGGGTGTACAAGAGGTTAGGTGAGACAATGGAGCACTGTAAGAGCAGGGGATCATATTTTTTTTCTATGGAAAAGGGAGCAAAAATCATCAGTTGGGAACAGGATTTTTCGTACACTAGAAATAGTAACAGCAGTTGAGAGAGTGGACTTTGTTAGTGACAGGATGTCATATATATATATATATATATATATGTAGTCCTGAGAGGTCACTGGTGCAATATCATTGCTTTAAATGCACATGCACCAACTGAAAAGAAAAGTGATGGTTCAAACGACAGATTTCACGAGGAATTAAAGCAGGTTTTTAATCATTTTCCTAAGTACCATATGATAATTCTGTTAGAAGATTTTAATGCAAAATTGGTGAGAGGGGATATCATCAAACTAACAACTGGGAATGAGAGGATGCATCAGGATACTAAACACAATGGTGTTAGAATAGCAAAAATTTGGCTGTTAAGAGCACAATGTTCCCACACTGAAACATTCATAAACACACCTGGACCTCTCCTGATGGGAAGACTCACAACCAGATTGATCACATATTTATAGTTAGGGGATGGCATTGGAGTATACTGGATGTATGATCTTTCAGGGAAACTGACTGCAATATTGATCACTATCTGGTAGTTGCAAAAGTTGGGGAAAATTGGCAAACAAGTAAATAAGCAACACAGAAGTTTGATGCAGAAAGAATCTCAGGAAGCTACCTGAGTCAGAGATGAAACATTATCAGATTAATATCTCAAACAAGTTTGCACCTTTGGAGAACTTAAATGATAGCAAGGACATAAGTAGTGCTCAGTAAAACATTAAAGAGAATATCAAAACCTCAGCTAAAGAGAGTCTAGGTCTGTATGAACTGAAGTAGCATAACCATGGTCTGATGAAAAATGTTAAAGATTTTTATATCAAAAGAAGCAGGCTAAAATGCAGTGGTTACAGGATCCAAACCAAAGCAATTTAGATAATTTCATCCATGTAAGACATGAAGCTAGAAGACATTTCAGGAACAAAAAGAAGGAATATCCTAAAGCTAAATTGATGAACTTGAAACTAACAGTAAGAAAAAAAATATTAGGGACTTGTAACAGAGCATCAATGACTTTAAGAAGGGGTTACCACACCAGAACTAATGTAGTAAAGGATGAGAAGGTTGATTTGTTTGCAGACTCCCATAGTGGTTTGGCTAGGTGGAGGAGCTATTTCTTCCAGCTATTGAATGTACAAAGGGTTAATATTAGGAGGACAGAATGACATAGCAGTGCCAGAATTGATTGAGGTGGGGGGGGGGAAGAACAATTCACTGTGAGATTCATAAACTTATTATTTGTATTTGGAACAATGAGGAATTGCCTGAGGAATGGGAGGAGTTGATCATTATACCTCTCTATAAGAAGGGTGATAAAACAAACTCTAGTAATTACAGGGACACATTACTTTTGCCAACTACATACCAAATGTTATCCAATATCCTGTTCTGAAGGTTAACTCCATATGCAGAGGAGATTATTGGGGATCATCAGTGTGGATTTCGATGCAACAGGGTCAGCTACTGATAATGTATTTTGCATTCGTCATATGCTTGAAAATATTGGAAATACAATGAAGCAGTGCATCAACTCTTTATAGACTTCAAGAAAGCTAATGATTTAATTAGGAGCGAGGTCTTGTATAATATTCTCATTGAGTTTGGTATCCCCATGAAACTGGTAAGGGTAATAAAACTGTGTCTGACTGAAATATTTAGCAGAGTCCAGGTAGGCAGGAATTTGACATGTTTCATATTAGGAATGGTTTGAAACAAGGAGATACTCTATTGCCATTGCTTTTCATATTTGCTTCAGAGTATGCCATTAGGAGGGTTCAGGTACACCAAGATGGCTTGAAATTAAATGGTATGCATCAGCTGCTAGTTTATGCCAGTGATGTTCATATATAGGGCAGAAGCATACAAATTATAAAGAAGAACACAGAAGCTTTAGTAGTTGCTAGTAATGAGACTGGAATGGAATTAAATGCCGAATTATACGTTGAATGTACTCCTGTATATGGATTTTTTGGAATACTATTAAAGTTGAAGTTGAATTTAATAATACTAAGTACATGGTCATGTCTCAAGATCAGAATTCAAGATGAAATCATAATATAAAGATGGATAATAGTGCCTTTGGAAGGGTGGATGAGTTAAAATATTTGGCAACAAACCTAACAATCAAAATTTTATTTTTATGTATGTACCATGCATCTAGCATATAGTTTTTATTGCAACCAAAAATGCACTATATATATTTTTTTTATTTTATTTTAACAATATTTATATTATAATCACTCCTACATGATTCAATATATTTGTACCATCCTCAGGGAGTTCCAAAGTTGTACATCACTGTAGTCACCACCCCAGCACACAGGCAACAACAACACAGGAATACACAAATGTATATATGGCCATGTAAACATATTACTGACACAAATTACATTGTAAAAATCACATAGACTACAGTTTATCACCAACAACCACATAAATATTTTAATTTGATAAATTTTTAATGATATTTTAATAATATAGACACTACATAACTTTAGCGATGTACAACTTTGGAACTCCCTGAGGATGATATAAATGTAAGAGAGATTACAATATAAATATTGTTAAAATAAAAAATATATATTGTGCAGTGTTCTTTGAAATAAAAACTAAATCAAAATTCTTGTCAGGAAGAAATTAAGAGCATATGGAAGTCAGGGAATGCTTGCTGTCATTTGATGCATTTCCAGCTTGCTGTATAAAAATATAATAATTAATACATATAGAACTATAATTTGGCCTGTTGTTGTGTATGGGTGGGCAACTTGGTTGCTCACATTGAGGGAGGAACATAGGCTCAGATTGTTTGAGCATAGGGTACTGAGGAAAATATTTGGGCCTAAGAGGTATGAGGTAACATCATATCATTTATTTTCCTTCCGTAGATCCGCACAGTATTACAAGATCCATATGGATATGGAAACAGTCACATTTTTAGGAATCGAAAGGTGAAACCAACACAAAAGTGTAAAACAATCACATGGTCTAATACAGATTTGATGTTTCAGCACAATATGAATTATTCAGTATGATAAAATATAGTAAAATAGTGGCATGCACAAGTACCATTTAAGGGTACTTATTGAAAAGAAATTAGTTCACTGTGTTACAAATAATGAATAAAACAAAGCGACATAACATATCACACCAAACACACACCACTAAACACCAAAATTTACGCTAACGCTAACTTCTCCATCGTTGCAGAACAATACAGCCAATGTGGTAGTTCAACAACACAGTCGCAAACTCCTGAGGATGGACATATTAATGCCTGAAACATGTTTAGTATCTAAGAAGTAAAGTAAATATAACAAGTGACATATAGTTGGTTTTTTATTCTTCAATGAATAAAACCTTCAGCTAATCACATATACAAACCAATAAATTGTACAGATAGGTAGATAAAAAAGAGGAACAAGCATGCCAAATCTTTCATATGTCTGTCCAAGTGTGGAATTAACTTTTTTGTAGTTCAAAAAATTCATCCAAGGAATAAAAGGAATTTTTAATAAAAATTTTTGTAAAATTACTTTCAATTTCTTGGAATTATCAAACTCTGTTTTTATGTAAGAGGGAAGCATATTAAACACCTGAACACCTAAATAGTACACTCACTTCTGGTATTTAGTCACGTTTACAGAAGGTTGGTGGAAATTTGCTTGTCCGGTGTCATTGTGATGTATCTCAGAATTTACCAGAAATTGATTCTTGTTTCTTAACATAAACAAAAGAAGGGAAAGAATGTACTGAGATGGGAGAGGTAAGATTTCCAAGTTAATAAACTATTTTCTACATGAATCTGCACTTCTACAGCCTGTCATAATTCTAATAATCTTCTTTGCAACCTGAAAATCTTTATACTGTCTGGGGAGTTCCCCCAGAATAACAAACCATAGGTCATTACAGAGTGGAAATAGGAATAGTAAATCATTCTCAAAGTATTTATTGTTACAAAAGGTTTTACTAACCTCAAAGCATAACAAGCTGAGCTTAGTTTGGACTTAATGCATTCAATGTGTTTTCCAGGAAAGATTATTGTTAATAAATAGCCCAAGAAATTTTGTTTCATTTGTTAAGCTTAATTGTTTATCTTCATATTTAATTTGTATTTCAGAGGTGCATTTAATTTTACTAAAAAATTTAATAAAACAAGTTTTGTCAAAATTTAAAAAATGCTGATTAGATTTGAACCACTTATTTAGTTGTTCAAAGACAAAATTAAGATCGCTCTGCATTTGTATATTGTTACGGCTTGTGAGTAAAATACTGGTATCATCCGCAAATAAAATAGGAAGAGCTTTACGTTCTACAGCCTTGGGTAAGTCATTAATGTACACTAGGAACAACAATGGGCCTAAAATTGAGCCCTGTGGCACCCAATATTTTATTATGGTCCATTTTGAAACTGTGTTGGAATTTAAATACGAGTTAGTGATTTGAACTCTTTGATACCTATTCCAAAAATAAGATTCAAGTAATAATTTAGCCTTGCCACTTATCCCATAATACGGTAGTTTGGACAGTAATATATCATGATTCACAGAGTCAAAATCTTTCTCCAGATCACAAAAGATGCTGCCAGCTGTTGCTTTATTGTTTAAAGTGTTTAATATTCCACTTGTTAGTTTAAAAATGGTGTCTTCAGTTGCTATGCCTTTCTTAAAACCAAACTGGTTTCCCACAAGTAATTTATTAGTATTAAAATGTTCAGTTAGTCTAATACATAAGGCTTTTTCAAAAACCTTCGAGATAGAAGTCAATAATTATATGGGCCTATAGTTTGTTGGATTCATTTTGTTTCTTTTCTTATAAATAGGTTTTATAATTGAAAACTTCATATGGTCAAGAAAAATTCATGACAAGATAGACTTATTACAAATATAAGTGACTGGTGAACATATGTAAGTGGCATTAATTTTTAATAATTTAATAGAGATCTCATCAAACCCATGAGAGTTTTTTGTTTTAGTGCTTTAATTATTGAAGTGATTTCCTTGGTTGAAAATGTCTTGACAACTAAAGATGGGGAGGATGAACATAATTTTGTTCTAGATAATAATGGAAAGTAGGAGCTTTCTCATTATTGGTCTTGTTCTTTGCATTATTTTTACTTGTTTTATCAATTATAGTCGAGAAGTGGTGGTTAAAGGCTTCTGCTATATGTTGTTGATCTTTTAAGTGTTCGCTGTCTATTGTTAGCTCTTGTATATCAGTATGAGTGTTGATTGTTAGTTACCTTCTTAATAATATCCCAAGTGGTTTTACCTTTACTGCTTGATTTTTTTATTTTTTATTTTTTTGTCATAATATATTATTTTTGCCTCCTTAATTACATTAGACAGTATTTTACAGTATACTTGGTAGTGTCTTTTTAATTCCAGATTATTACTATTTCTGTATATAGAGTACAGTTCCCTCTTATGTCTACATGCTGTTCTAATGCCTGAAGTGATCCAGTTGTTATCATTATTTCTGTTGATTACTTTCTCAAATAAATATTTAAGAAGGAATTAAACATAGCATTTATATCTTCACTGTTAAAGATGGAATCTCATGATTCGCAGCTCAACTTATCAATAAAATCAGATATTGTGAACTTGTTAATTTTTCTAATGGTTTTTAAGTTTATGTATTGGGACATGGGAATAATCAGTACTAATTATTAATAACTGTGCATCATGGTAAGACATACTGTTTATAATAGGAGTTACCATGTACCTTTCAAGTTCAGATACATCAATAAAAATGTTGTCTATTGCAATGGCAGAGGTAGTTTGTACTCTCATCAGGAAGTCAATAATACTAATTAAATTACAAGATAGTAATAAATTGTCCAGTTGGTTTTTGTTTTCACTCTCATTTAGGTAATTGATGTTTACGTCCCCAAAGATAATGAAGTGTAGCTTGGGTGTGTATATTGATTGAAGAATTGTGTCGAGCTTGAGTAAGAAGCTGCCAAAATTTCCATAAGGGGCTTTGTAGAGTGTTAATATACAGATGTTCAGAGTATCAAATGAAAGTTTTAAACACATATTTCTATATCTTGTTCTTTACAATGTTGAGCCACAATATTTGAGAAACTTAAGACTATTATGAATAAAAATAGCCACTCCACCTTTTTCACGTGTCTGCAGTAACAGGCTCCTAAATTACAGTTTTCAATATGAAACTTTTCCAATTGTAAGTACTTTAGGTAATGTTCTGTCAGGCACAAAACATGAGGGAAGTCTGGATGCAGATGTTCTACTGCTTTCTTTCCTAATTCTCTTATATTTTTGTGAAAGATTTTGAAATAGACCATACCGCTATTAAGTTGTTTTACTTTAGGGCAATATTTGACTTTTTTTTTTTTTGTGGCTAACCCTTATCCAGCTAACGTGGAGAATACTGTGAGCTCCTAATAATGCCAGCAGATGGCAGATGGGATTTAACTCAGCATTTAAGGGGTTAATGTCAGTATCACCTCCCACATTAAGGTCTGCATTTACCGTAAAAATCATCAGATTTTGTTGATGGGGCCTTCTTTATTCTGGTGGATGTTCTATTTATAACTCTTCCCTGATGTGTATCTGTGTAACTTAGATCTGAATTCCAGCTTAAGATTATCAGGAGGTCCTTTTTCTGGTCTAGTACTGTATATATGTGAGAGACTATTTGTTTGGGTAGCACTTCTTTTCCTAGGCCATTTAGATGCAGACCATGATTTGTAAAAAGCTTCCTATTGGTACTCATTTCCAAGGTTGATGCATGTTGGTATGCTCTTGCACTTTTCATTAGTTTTCTATTGAACGATCTAATTTCATTGTTTACACATGAGGACTGCATTAAGTCATACCTATGTGGAGCACTTACTAAGATAATATTAGTACATTTATTCGATTGGTGAAGTTTCTTATATGTCTCAGGGCCATTTTAGACTTGTTTTTTGCAACGTCATTAGCACCACCACAAAATATTACAACATCAATTTTTTTTGTTAAGTTTGCAGTATCACTGTTGGCTGTGTCCACTAATATACCTGCTCCTGCACCTGCTTTCACCTGTCCTTGGATATTGTAGTTATCCTTTATTTGATCTGATGTTTGTTGCACAAAGTCTGGCATGACTATATCCGATAATCAAAACCTTATGATCCTTTTTGAGAAAAACTTACTGTTTGCCTATTTATGAGATTATTTTTGCTTGTGAGGGCCTGTCTTTTGACTATAACTGGAATAGTACAGTTGTTTTTCATGTCTGGATTGTTGAAATTGGCATTATGAAAATGAGTTTTGTAGATGTTTTTAGTCACCTGCTGATCACCTTTCACACAGGCACTTCTGACTTTAACAGCACTGCGGTAGTCCTTTCCAGGCCGTTAAATTTTACTCGGTACATAAGCTGGAGAGTCATTTTCCTGGAGGTTATCTAATAGCTGGAGGCAGTTGTTGGTGACAGTACAGGGTTTATATGCAGGAATGAGGTAACAGGGGTGTGGAGAAAACTACATATTGAGGAGCTTACTGCTGTGTACTCCTTACCACATATTAATCAGGTGATCAAATGTTGCGATTCCTGTAAGATGACCATCAGGACGTATACACATCAAATAATTATGTATTAAACACTATGTAAAATTATTAATAAGAGTTGGACCTTGATACGCTCTACATCGAGCAGCAGAAGCGGCAGTATAGTATGCTGTTCCGTATAAAACAATGGGACATGTATATATATATA
>Ga0123352_10014563_pt1 | contig 12521 bp, 7 predicted proteins | sample TergutLab28metaG_FD_89700 | JGI IMG/M metagenome (GOLD analysis project Ga0123352, IMG submission 89700) | Labiotermes labralis P1 segment gut microbial communities from Petit-Saut dam, French Guiana - Lab288 P1 | ecosystem: Host-associated > Arthropoda: Insects > Digestive system > Gut ... | reverse complement strand
CCAAGATTAAGATGGGATGATGACGTGAGAGACGATTTGAGGAAGATGGGAGTAAATAATTGGAAACAGAAGGCACAGGAAAGGAAACCACGGAGAGGAATAATTGAGCAAGCCAAAACTCACGAAGAGTTGTAGAGCTGAGGAAGAAGAAGAGAAGAAGATGAGGCCTTGCTTATCTGGTATGTTATGTAATGTAGGTTGGTAATTGGTAAGCATTTAACAAACTAAGAAACAAATGAACCAATCAACTCCAATGAGCAGTGTCCTCCTTTAATCTACTAGCTCCTTAGCTAGTCAAGAAGTTCCCCACATTTTATGGAACCCACAGGTTCATTACCAGGTTTACATGATCCCACCACTTGTCCCTATCCTGTGCAAGTTCAGTTCTGTCCTCCCCCCCCCCCCCCCCAATCCCTTTCCTCAAGACTGATTTTAATGTTGTCCTCCAACGTATGCCTAGATCTCTTTTCCTCAGGTTTCCCCACAAAAACCCTGTATGCACCTCTTCTCCTCCCCCATACATACTATATGCCCCACCCATCACATTCCTCTTTATTTGATCGCCCGAATAATATTTGGTGAAAACTACAGATCATTAAGCTCCTCATTATACAGTCTCCTCCAGCCCCCTATTCCCTCATCCCCTTCAGGACCAAATATCTTCATTTGCACCCTATTCTTGCATACCCTCAGACTGTGTTCCTCCCTCATTGTGACAGGCAGGACTTTGACACCACATAAAACAGGCAAAAATCAGAGTTCTATATATTTTAATGATTATATTTTTGGATAGCAAATTGGCAGCCAAAAGATTCTGGATTGAATGGTAGCAGGTATTCCATGAATTCAATCTGCTCTTTAATCCAATAATGAATGCAATTTTGGTTTGTTAATGGCTATTCCAAAATATTTGAACTGTTCCACCTTCTCAACAGATTTATTACCTATCTTCATATTGTAAATTTGTCCTGCTTTTTTTTTCACAAGACATGAACATATGATTAGTTTTCTCTTAATTTACTTGTATACCAACCTCATTACTAGTGACTAAAAAAGTTTCTGTGTTATGCATGCATTCCATCTTTTGAAAAGCTGAATAACTCTCAATAAATATCACAGTCATTTTCAAGTTAAGAGTCATTGCAAACTGAAATGTATTGTCTCCATATCTCTAGTGATGAAAGTAAGAAACTTACTTCCTCATAACACTAAACAGTAATAAAGTTCAAATCTATGTGTTTGAGCAAACCCATAAGGATTAATGGTGCTGATAACAGCATACATATAATACTGAAATTTAGATGACTGGGTATCTAAACTTTGTCTGTCATTTAGTTTGCCAAATGGCACACATTCCAGACATGTGGTCCACTTCTGTCATTAAGTGAAAAGGAGAGTAAGCGGCCAGTCATCTGGGTCCATTAAAAACAGCCGATCTCAGTCACTATCTAGTTTCTGTTTTGTCAAATCTGAAAGAAATGTTCAGCAAGAAATTTCAGCTACAGCACAAAACAAACTCACCATGTTTGTAGTATCATCTTCTACAGGAGTGAGGCCTGCACAGAAGTGAAACTAGCACTTTGAAACCCTGGTGTAAAGTAGGGTAAGCTATACCTTTGGGTCAAAGTGGGCTGCAGGCCTTTGGAAACAGCTGAAATGTTATGCAGGTTGCTGCAACAGCTTAAGGCAAACAGTCTACTCTCAAATTAGGTACCTTGTACATTACCTCAACCAAAAAATTACTAACAGCCAGTCATATGTTTCATTCATATCACCTTTCAAAGACCAGAGAGGTATTATTTTTGTACAGGTATCATTATATAAGTCAATTACATTTACTTTTCATTCCACCATATACTAACCTGACAACACATAAGAGTCTCCATTCTTAACTACATTGTAATGCTGCATTTAGATTGAAGGAACCTTTGATCACTGTAACAGATTTTGGATATACCTCTTTAATAGATTTTAATGGAATAGCAACAAAATTAATTACAATTGCTCATTTCAATGTATAACGTTAATAATTCTATAAAAACAGTTCTAAACAGAAAAGGTCTACATCCTCTAATGCTACAGGGGGTTAAGGATTCCCACCTGGAAGCTACTACTTTTTTTATTTTATTTTCATCTATGTGGTTTTACTATGTGGTTACATTGCAACAAGGTACTTTTCACTAAAAATAAGCCAATGTACAGAAGGTAGTATAAAAAATTAAGGAAATAAATAATATAATTAACAATAGTACACCAATAGAAAGTAACAGAATACAATACGTAACTGATACAAATTACCATTAATACAAGCTTATGTCTCCAATACTAAGACCTGTAAAAATACAGAAATTTCTTATTTGTATAAAAAAATTATTTAAGCATAAAAATTTTACTTCTATGTTAAAACTTTTAAAATTGAATTTTTTTTTTCAGGCAACCTGTTGTAAAACTTCAAACTCACATTTACAACACTTTTCTGAAATAAAGCTGTATTACAACTTGGTGTGTGTAAATCAACTATACCTCTTGTATTATAGCCATTAATATGAAAAATAAGTTTTCAGTTCCTTTTGAATTTCTGTATGAAACACAACACCTCCAAGACATAAACTAAAGCCACAGTTAAACCTGTGTGTCCTGTATACAGGAATACATACTTCAAACAGCAATACAAGCACTTACTGAACCAAGGCATCAAAATCAGTACAAGGCTTGTGTCAATTTACTCTGTCTTGATGATTCGTTTTTCCCACCATCAAGATGCGCAACAGCCATAACCTTTCTCAGTACTCAGATTGTCGTCTTCTGGATTATACACTATTTTACGTGGGCTGACACCTACGTTTTGGAGGAACCTGCTGCCAGTGTCCTCGGGGTTAAATAGGGCCACCTACACGTAGAAGTATACACATGTGGCAGAACATGCTGCCTGTATCGTCGGGGCTGAGATTTGCATAATTGGCATGCTTTTCCGCAGATGAAATTCGAAAGCATAGATCAGAGTGGTTCGAAAGTACCTCTGATCCATTGCTCGAGGAGGCCGACTCGGAAACATCGATTAGATATGAAGTGCCTTATTGGTCGGAGCTCAAAGATGATATTTATTCATAGAAGTGCAGCGGGCAACGGCGAAGAACATCAAAACGACGTATGTACCTATATTAAAAATACCGGCCGTAATTAAACACCGACAGTGTCCGTTACAGCATGACAAGAAAATTAGGATCCGACGAATATATTTTAGTAAAAAAAGACGACGAAGATCAAGACCAACATTCGCACTTTTGGGCCCACGTCTGTTGTGTTCTTTGTACAGGTTAGTTATGTTCATTACGTGTCAGTTGCCAAAATGTACATTTTGCGAATAACAGCATTATGATGTAGGACTTTACCATACCACTTTTTTTGTTGAAATACCCTGAACATTTTATTGTAGTATGCTGCTGCTTTTTCAGGAAATTTTAAGTATTCTTTTAATAATACACAATTACAGTTGTCATGAGATAGAAATTGGACACTCTTTATTAAGATCGCATACAATGCTGTCACGCCCCTTGCATCTTAGTTGGGAAGGATCAACTATTCGTTGTGCATTTACCGCATATTCAATTATATTTCCTTGAACTGTAAAACTTTCAAATCAAAACCGAAGATGCATTTCTATGGAGCGTACGAGATCCCATGTTCATGGCCACAGCGTCTTAATTGTAATGACACGTTTACTTGAACACATTACCCATTAAAGTGGCAATGCTCTGAAGTATGAAATCAGTCAGATCTAAAGAATAAAGAAGTTCCTACGTCACAGTAGACCTTGCACATCTTTTACAAAGACCAGTCAGTTAATTGTATTAAGGAAATAATTGCTCTTTATTTTGAGACTTCTACAAAACATGTATTCACCCAGTGATAAAATATAGGCCACCTTAATATTGAAGCACGTGGAACTGCCGTGCTGTACCATCTATTATTGGATGGAAATCATATACATCAATATATAGGCACCAGCAGAAAAAACTCAAATTGGAAAATATCCTTGTGGTAGCTGATTTATATATTCTGTAGTTATTTCATAATCAAAATAGACACATTCACTTAAAATAAGTTTATAACAAAGCTATAGTGGCAGCTTCTCCAGTATTAGTGCCCTTAAATAGGCTATATGGATTATGTTATGAAGGATTTATAAGGTGACATTTTGAGATTATATACCACCAGCAACTGTGCTGAAGAATATATTCAGTACTGGGCACTACTGCACTCAAAACAGTATAGCACATACAGTGGGATTTCTTGAAAATAATATATAATATATAGTAGTAGTAGTAATAATAATAGTAATCTTTCACACATATTTATTAGGTCTTACACAAGTGTCACTGTAATTTCAATTGTGATTTTCAATACAGTGATCACATTTGGTACCCTGTTGACATTCTTTGGAGTCCGAGTTTTGTTGGCAACTGAGCCTCGAATACCCCAAGTTACATTCAGGCTCTTGGCGACCAGATCATCAGCATCAGTTTCTCTGTGGTCTCCACATACTGGTAATGAACTAACTCTCAGACTGTAAAAAAGTAATCAGTGAAAGCTCTGCAAATATTTAAATACAGTATTCATTCGATTCTTTTAAAATATTTTTTTCTTACAAGTTTATACATGGCAATGTAAGCTAGGATCTTTTTGATTGTTTAACATATACTTTTAATTCAGAGACATTCTCTGCCATTTAAATTCTCAATTAAAACCATATCTACATGACACACTGCAACATGATTCACCCACACTTTTTGTTATACAGGAAGTCCGTGTTTGATGTAGCTTTGAATGTTTCACAGTAACATTAAAACATTTTAGTCATTACAGATTTGAGGAACAGTGCCGGGACTGGGATTAACATTATTTTCTCAGGCAGCTGATGGAATCATCAGTGCCTAAACTCAGTAGCTCAGATGCTGTGTGCTGTTGCTTCATTCTACATTGCTTCACTTGAAACTGTGATTTTCTAGAACATAACTCTAATGTTAAAGAAGGATTGCCTGTATATGTGAGATGAGTCCCAATTAAAACTCGCCTGCTTGCCTGTTGCCTTGAATTTTAGTCTTAAATATCAGTTAGTGTTAGTATTGTTGCTTTGTTTGTGTTAATATACAATATAGAGCCTTGGAGCTCTCAAGGTATTACAAAGCGACAAATTATGTATGTGTGTAAAACTTATTACTTCAATACAGATTCTGTATGTGCTAAATTTGTCAGATTTAATCTCAAAGTTGTGTAACACCACATTAATCATCTATTACCATACAAGATTTCTCATGCCTAGCTCCAGTGATTCATTATTCATTGCCATAGAACCAAAGGTAAATATAATTTTCACACAACAGTCACATTTTTATTTTATGTTCTACAAAGAATATTACCTTTACAGAAATTGGATATTTTCCACTGCTGTCTCCATTCATTCTTTAATTCGTATTATTCATCTGTTTAATCAAAATATTGACATAGGACATGTCAGCAATATATAGGTGAGAAAACAATTTTTAAAGTTACATGTTTGGTAACACTATACATACATCCATTTGAGAACACTGTAGTAAGTCAAAGTATTGCTGAAGATTCAAGTCTTCTGGGTTGTGACACTGTGTCATTGGACAAGTAATTACTGACATTTTGCAGGCCCTACAGTCCTTCCAAATATCAGCTGTACCACTGTGAAAGCCTGCAGACTCATGTTTCAGCACTCTACATATAAACCACTCAGTTGGTGGAACTGCCCAACTGTATTTCAATGATGGACAGTGGACAATTTTAGTTCGTTTTATACCATTCACTCTGTTCAGTATCTGGAAAGGAACTTGTGTTTCAGCCAATAACATAATTTCACTTATTATCGTAAAACTGGTCACTGCAAAGCATGTAAAAATTTCTTCCCTGTACATGCAGCTTCACTGCTTGTAACATATTCTTTCATTCTGTGACAAGGCATGTAACTGAGTCTTACTACATTGTGTACAGGAGAATTTATGGAAATAACTCATTATGTCTACTTTACTTCAAAATCTAGATAATGAGGTGAGTCAGAATCAATTAAAAACTGTAAAACAGTCCATTTATGTGCATAATTTTTTTACAGTGTTTAATTTTGTCAGGCATAACCTCAAAGTTTCCTATAACCATCATATTTGTGACTGGTAATATATCAGGCAAAATGTCATATGTAATCTTTAAGTATGTTTTATCTCTGCAGAAAATTTCATATATCTGGCTAAAATTGCTGATTACTGACCAGATATCAAAATACAAATAATACAAATCACAGAGATTGTATTTTATCAAAATGTTGTCTGACATGGTGCACAGATACCTGCATGTGTGCACATGCAAGTGCCACACACACACTCTCTCTCTCTCTCTCCCCCCCACAACTTAAATATATTTCCTAATACTGATGGTAGGAAAGTGAAGAATACAAACATGGAGCAACCAGTAGTGGCATGATGTTCTTACCAGAGTTTATCAACTGGGGTCTTTTCCCGGGTGTAAAGCAGCTAGGGCATGGAGTTTACTCTCACCGCCATGTAGTGCTGTGGTTAAGAATGAGTGGAGCTGTACCTCTACTCCCCCTGTATGCCTTAATGATGTGGCCAGGGACAACTTTACTTCTTTATGCTTTGTTTAATGCCATCAGCAGCTCAAATTAGGGTGATGAATGAATAATGTATTGAAATGGATGTGGAAGGAAGCAGTCATGGCCAAATTTGAGGTAATATCCCAGAATATGCTTGGGTGGACAATGGCAAACCACAAAAAAAAAACCCCTCTGGGTTTGAACCCATGATCTCCCTCTGAAATTTTAAGATTATATTCATTTCTGTCTGTGAAGAAATGTTACAAGGAACTCCAAAATTACCATCTTATATATCAGATGTAATTTTTTGTCTTGTATGCAAAAACCATCAATAACATTTTGTTCACAGATTCAGAAAAGTACTCTATTTACCCACATATAAGATGCGAATTGTTTCCATATTCATCATCTGAAAAGTTGGGGGTCACAATATATATATGTATATATGCAGGGTCATCTTAGTTTTGGGTAAATATGGTATTTGACCAGGGTTAATGGCAAATTACTAATAGAGATACATCTGAATTCATACCATAGTTACTTTTAATAATTTATTTTACAGGTGGTGGTAAACCCTTATCAAAAATAGACATCAGATTTTCAGAAGAGCTGGGAAATCCAAGCATATGTGATGAAGAAGGATTAGATTTGTGTGTGAAATGGTTGGGAGACAATGATAACACTCCACAAGGATTGTTTCAGGTGAAAGACATTTCATCAAAAGATCAGGATGATGTCCATTGTAGCAAACACACTACTACAGGTCCTGGTGATAAAGAGATTGGTGCTTGTATTGCATTAGAGGGTGACCTACTGTATGGTGGGCCTGTCACAGGTACCCAGTACTGGCCATCACAAAATAACACAAGGTCTGATTCAGCATATGTAACAGGGTTAGATGGAAATGAAGGTATTGTGGAACCATACTGGCTTACTTCTTCTGGAAATTCAATCTTTGTTCCACCAGATGTGTCTTTGTTTGTTTCTCAAAATGAAACACACTTGTGTCTTATTAGCAAAATACAAGAACCTTATTTGCCTGATCGTTCTGGAGCTGTTAAGCTCATATATATTCTATGTTCAGGAACCAATCCAGTTGTCACACATCTATACACTACTCGCAAATTCGTTGGCCTTCCTCGTGACATACCTGATCAGCGAATGTTGCAGCATCCCACATGGTCCACATGGGCACGATTTAAAAAGATCATTAACACATTCATTGTCAATGATTTTGCAAACCAGATTTTGTCTTATGGTTTTAACAACAGCCAGTTGGAAATTGATGACAATTGGGAATTTTGTTATGGTTCTACAGAGTTCTTCAACAAGACATTTGATAATCCAAAGTCATTAATTGAAACTCTGAAGAGGAAAGGATTCCGTGTTACTCTTTGGACACATCCTTTTATTAATATATACTGTCCAGCTCATACCATAGCTTCACAGAATCAGTACCTAGCCAAGACTGCAGACATGCAACGCACCTTAACACACTGGTGGAATGGCGTTGGTGGCATTATCAATTTTACAAATCCCGATGCAGTTTCGTGGTGGAAGAGAAGACTGCAGAACTTAAGTAGGGAGTACAATATAGATGCATTTAAATTTGATGCAGGGGAAGCTGCATACTTACCTGGAGCACCTGAAGTAGGTAAGCTGGCTGGTGCTGTTCGCCTGCAGCCCAACATATTTACTACACAGTATGTACAAACAGCAGCTACTGTCAGCGACTTGAAGTTAGCGGAAGTTCGTGTTGTATATAGGAATCAAGAGGAGCCCATCTTCGTAAGAATGTCAGATAAATCTTCCACATGGAGTATTGAAAATGGGCTGAAAGCTGTAGTCACTACTCTTCTGGCCATGAACATGGTTGGTTACTCTTTCATCCTTCCTGATATGGTTGGAGGAAATGGATACATTCGTCCTCCCACCAAAGAACTATTCATCCGTTGGCTTCAAGCAAGTACATTCATGCCAACAATACAGTTCTCCTATGCCCCATGGGATTTTGATCAGGAGGTAAGGAATTTTGGTGCAACCAAATAATTGACTTTATATAAAACTTAAACTGTAGACTGTGTTGTTACTTCATGACAAATATATATATTTTAAAGCAGTAAGTCAATCACACTTTTAACCGAGTGATTAGCTGTTAATTATGTTAGAGTTTAGATGATTAACCACTAGTACTTATATTCATAACAGGGGGCGCACACTTTATTCTGGCTGTATTTTTTGTTGTATGTCCACACACAAATCTTGCATCATCAGTATGTTGTTAGTATGTCAGATTTTATGTACTGTGATCTGCGGAACAAACTTCTAAAGTAGGGTCAGTTCCTGAAACCTTTTGACATTATGCTCAGATGATTTCCCACATTTAACATTTTTTGCCAAAGTTACAGTCCAAAGACACTGTAATATTAATGGTACTGGTTGAAGTTTTTGATACATGTAATATGAAGTTATTGAATTGTGGGAAGTTCAACTTGTTTTTCACGTGCCACACTGGCTTTACAACACAATGGAAAACAGTTCATACCATTTCTTTTGGCAATGACATATGAGTATTGCCTCCAGTTCAGAAACAAGGTAGAGGTAAACTTTCCCTGTGCACTCTGTAAAGGCAAAATTGGGGAGTTGGGATGATGTAACTCCACCCATTCTCAAACCTGGCATTAGATGGAGGTGAGTGGTCAGCTTCACGATCCAGCCGCTTTAACCCCAGTACCCATTGTATAGTAGGTTGGATTCCCCCCACCAACCTGGTCTGGATCTCTTGCCTTTCCTGGGAATTCAACCACAATTAGTCTGGCATCCTGCCCATAGCCTAGTCACTATACTGACTGAGCTATCCCATCTCCCATTCAAAATGGTGTTTGTTAGGTGGCCAAGAAAGTCTTGTTCTGTAATCAGTATCAGGTATTTCCTTTAAGTAAGAGAGCTGAAAGATCACACTCCAAAGTGCATGTCAGAGCCTAAAACTATATATACTAAACACATTAATCAGTGACAGTATGAATTTCATAATGCATCCAGTGCATCAAAACCAGGTAAAAAAATACATTCCTTTATTTAGATTACTGTTAATATCATTACAGGGAAATACTAATATATATAAATATGACATTTCAGACTGTTGAGATAGCAAAAAAATTCACAACCCTCCATTATCAGTATTCAGACAAAATAATAGAACTGGCAAAAAAGAAAGTTGCAGATGGCACGCCTATCAATCTTCCCCTATGGTGGCTTGATCCTACTGATGAAGAGGCACTAAGAATTGATTCAGGTGAGTCATATGAACAGAACCCTCTTTTATTAAGTTTGAATCATTAACCCTGAAATATGTATAATTTTGGACATATTTAGTGACTATTCATAACATGGGAATGCAGGGTTTACCCTGCAGATTAATATTTATGCAGTTTAATGGTGGGGATTCTTATTAATGTTTGACCCAGAAGTATAATCTCAGATGACCATTTGTCAGCAGAATTCCACTAATTCAGAGGACCAGATAAGTCACAGTTGTTGGACCCAGAAGTAATATGTATGCGTACCTTCAGACCATCTGTCAGCAGAATTCCACTAATTAAGAGTACCAAGTAGCTTATTAGTGTTGGACCCAGAAGTAATAATTTCAGACCATTTGTCAGCAAAACTCCACTATTTCAGAGGACCAAATAACTTACTAAAAACAGCTTATTAGATATGTTCAGTGCATATTCTTGAACAGTTGTGAGAACATTTTATTTTAAATTATTTGTTTTATGAGGCTGAAGTGACACAATTCGCAGGAATTGAAGTGGCATACAGTAAAAAAAAAATAACTATGTGTGAAGTAACAAAGGGGTGAATTTTTAGACTTATTATATCTACACATAAAACATCATATGTGTGTGTGTGAGTGTATGTGGTGTGTGTGTGTATGTGCGTGTGTGTGTGTATGTGGTGTGTGTGCGTGCATGGGTGTGTATATGTGGTGTGTGTGACTTCGAAGTCAGGAATGGGCAGTTCAGTTGCAAACCATACTTTCAAGATCTTCTCATTGTGACTACATTCAAAATATATGCAGCTCATAATTTCAAAGAGTGCCTGTGTGATTCATAGGTTTAATAACATTAACATTAGAGACCATGTACACTATAGTGCTGTAAGGTAACATTTGAGGGAGATGAAAAAATTTCAAACTCTTCCATTATAACATCACACTGTATCAAAATTCTGGTACCACACATACTACAGTGCTGTTCAGCCAACAAGAGAAAGATGAAATAATTTCAAATGTAAATACAGTACAAGTAATCCTTGTTAACAGTACAATGTATTAGACTTTAGTTGTCTCAAAGTTTGAAGTTTATTAATGAGATTTTCAGACATTTCACCAGGACTCCAGAGCCTTTTCTGTAATATGGTGCCCTTTGGTTTAGGCATATTAATTATGTAGTGACCTCATTGCATGAATTTTAATTTGTGCAAATTACAGTTACCCAGGTAACAAAGCACAATGGAAAGACCTTACACACTTTGTCATTAGTAAGCAATAAGATTAAAATCATTTTTCACAAATCAGCATTAATCAAAGGTAAGTTTACAGATGAAGTACAGCTCATTATAATGGATTCTTTCACTTGTTTTTCTAGAGTTCCTTCTAGGAGATAATGTGCTTGTGGCTCCCATCTTGAATGAAGGTGCAACTGCCCGAGACATTTACCTCCCTACTGGAAAATGGCGTGATGAATTACGAGTGGGAGTTATATATGATGGAAAATTTTGGCTAAGGAACTATACAGTGCAACTTGATGAACTTGCATACTTCACGAGAATATCTTGAGTTATACCAACTTTGCAATAAGACTATGGCATATTACAAATCAGAAAAAGATAGCAGCCATAGAAACAAAGTAACCAGATATATAACCAGCATTAAAGTATATTATGATAGAAAATTCAGGCAGTGAATATTGTGTTGTACCAGGCATTTGTGGTGGGCCGGGTAGCTCAGTCAGTGTAGCGACTGACTGCAGGCTGGATGGTCTGGGGTCGATTCCTGGTGGGGATGAGATTTTCCGCCCGTCCAGACCGGCCCTGGGGCCCACCCAGCCTCCTGTAAAATGGGTACTGGGTCTTTCCCAGGGGTAAAGTGCGGCCAGGACGTGCTGCTGACCACTCACCCCCTTCTAGTGCCGCGGTCATGGAAGAGTAGAGCTATACCTCTACCCACCCTCTGGGGCAGACCGGGCCTGTCACGGGAACACTTTACCTTTACCTTACCAGACATTTGTACTGAAGTGTTGTTATACATCTGTATATTTGAAGTTTGCATGAGTGAATAAAATGCTATATAATAATATTTCATATTTATTGGATCACCTAAAATTAGCACTGATTGCTCCAATTATTCGTAAGCTCTCCATATAAAGTACCTTGTAAGATGCAGTAATCATTTTTAATTAAAAGAGAAATTTAGAGTGGCTATTTTAAATGGCTATATGATTTCCAGACCTGCTCTGTGCAACAAGTGCAAAACAACCATAAATGGTGTAAGCGTACAGATGTTGTCATAATTCCAGTTACTCTTATTAATTTCCTTGCATTTGTCCACATGTCTTTTCTCCACCTACGAAGTACTCACAGTTACATGTGCCAGATACCCATCAAGCAGACACATATACAGGGTGTCCCAGGAGGAATGTGCCAGAATTTGGGAGAGTGTTCCTTATGTTAAAGTATACCGATATAACCCAAAACACTTATATCCAAAGTTGAACGGTTACGGAGATAATGGCCAGAGAAGTTTGAAACTTTGACAGCTATTACACACTTATTGATTACCAAATACATATTAAAACTGGCAGGAATATGTGGTTTCTATAATGTTAAT
>Ga0123352_10014562_pt1 | contig 12521 bp, 5 predicted proteins | sample TergutLab28metaG_FD_89700 | JGI IMG/M metagenome (GOLD analysis project Ga0123352, IMG submission 89700) | Labiotermes labralis P1 segment gut microbial communities from Petit-Saut dam, French Guiana - Lab288 P1 | ecosystem: Host-associated > Arthropoda: Insects > Digestive system > Gut ... | reverse complement strand
GAGGAATTTTCTATGAGACCAAAGTTCAATCGCGTGCTTAGCTGGCTAATTGCATTTATAATGATTTTTAGCAGCTTTATGCCCACCCATGCTTCAGTACTTGAGGATGAAGCATTGCTCAATACTATTGATTCGGCTTATGCTTCCTATGAGGAAGACTATGTTGCCGATGTTTATGGTTTGCCAATCCGACCATTTGAAAGCGGCTATGACATTGAGGTGTTTTGGGGTGCAGGCGCAAACGCAGCCGCAACAGTAGAAGTTGGCACTACTTTGCTAATCACAGACTTCACGCAAGGCGCGAACTCGCTTACAGACATCCGCATAGGGGCGAGGCCAGAAATGGGGAATCACAATTGGGCTAGCATGGGTCACACAGCTACCCATGGCATTACTGTTCAAGCAGGTGGAGGAGCAAATGTAAATGTTGGAGGGCTGGGACTTGCGCGAACATGGCCAGCGAACACGCTAAACATTCCTGATATTGATGCATTAGTATTTACACCTTATGGGTCAGGAAAAGAAAGAGCGACTGTTACAATGAGCTTTACTCCGAACGCTAATTGGGGCGGGGGCGGTCTCGCGGCCAATAACTTGTACATAGTCTTTGAAAGGGACACGGGCGGCGGAACGATTGACCCTTCAATACCTATTGAGGATACTATTTCCGTTAATCAATCTTTGAGACTGGCAGCGAGGATGCCTTTGGCTACCCCTACTGTAAACATAGTTTGGGCATCCGATGATGAAGGCATTGCAATTGTTGATGGCAACGGCGTTGTTACCGGAATAAGCGAAGGAATGGCAAACATCACTATTACGGATGTGGACGATGCCCTCAATTATCGCAGAGCTGAAATAACCGTTGACCCTATAGCTGCAAACTACCTTGAAATAGGGTGGAACTATACAAGCCATACAGCAACAACGTGGAGTGCTATGCTACGCGCGCCAATGGACTATATTGTTATAAGTGAAAACCAAACCTTGTTTGTTGGTGTTGGCATGGCCGCACAGGGCAATTTGGCTCAGATACAAGGTGCGGGCGTTGGTTGGACCAATGCAAATGTTCAAAACTGGTTTATAGACGTAACAGAGGGAATAATTATTGACAATTTTGTTCGTTATGCGCCTGGCGATAATGCCAGAATGAGCATAACTGTGGATTATAACGCGCTTGATATTAATTTTGCGGGACAACCTTATGAAATTGTATATTTGCGCCCAAGACCTTTCCATGCCAGTGCGCAAAATTGGGGTGGAGCAAATGCATTTGTTCCCGCGTCTCCATTGGCGATTAAGGTGCTTAATCCCGCATACGGCTTGGTGCTGGTTAATGATGTAACTTTAAACTACGCTGACTACACACTTGCCGTTGATGGTGCAACAGGATTAGGCGGCGTTTTGCAGCTATCTTTTGAAGGCATCATGCCAATCGGCGGGTTTCTGGACGACCATGTTTTGATGCAATGGATTGATGATAACGATACGCCGATAAATCATCTTAGCATATCTGGAAACCCAGATGGCAACGGTATTGTAAGTGCCGTCGGCAGAGTTAGAATGACTCCGCAAGGTGCTGTTCCGCCGATACCAGCAGGCACTGGGCAAGGATGGGGCGGCGGTTTGATAACTGCATGGTTTAGGGGTGTAAACCCTGTCGGAAGTGCCTTACCTGCAGGAATCACCATCCCTGCTAATGTGGTCAGAGATGCAAATATAGTGAGTTTCACAGTTAGTGCAGACCATAATGATATTGATTTTGCGGGTCAGCCGTTTGTTACATTGCAAATAGAGCCTCAACCCCATGGGCCAGCGCAAGGTTGGCCGCAAGGCAGCGGGAATACGGCGAGCTTTCCTGCTGCATCGCTTACTGTAAGGGTATACGCTCCAAGCGAAGCCTCGGGTAACGGAACGGGTAACGGGGGAGTGCTTGATTCGACTGTGCAATTGGTAGCAACAATAGCTCCAGACGATGCAACAATCGACACAGTAGCTTGGGGTTCATCCAATGATGAAATTGCAACCGTTGACCAAACAGGTCTTGTTACAGGCGCAGGCGATGGGGTTGCAACAATCGTTGCTAGGTCGGTACAAAATCCGACTGCATATGCTACAGCAGAAATAACCGTTATTGGCGAAAAAGAGCCTTATGTACCCGTTACAGGAATAAGCTTGATGCCAGCAGTTGCCACAATCAATCTTGGACAGGAGCTGTATTCTCCAAATGCAGAGCCGACATGGTGGGGTACGCCTAACCCAACACATCCCTTCTGGATTGAACAGGACTACTCTACACTTCCCGCGCCCGTGCATACCATAGAATGGGTTACTGACAGAGTTTGGCTTGCTGGTGAATGGGACAATGTAAATGGAACATGGGCCGATACTGGTGTCCGCGGTGATACCATTTATGTTAGACCTGGACAAACAACCACAGTTTCCATTATTTACAGTGCAGAAAATGTGATACAGCCAAATACATTCTCTGTGGCGGCAAACCATAATCCTGATGGTACACATATATTCTGGAGCACACCAAATACAGGTCCTAACACCTTCTTTCCTGCCCTATTTACCCAGGGCGAAGGGTCGGGCAATTTCACTACGGGGCAGCCAAGCTTTGTAGGTAGCGCGCGTGGTTTCAGAACACAGCATCAAACATTTGGGTATTATTTCAGAGTGGGAACAGTAAATATTACCCCAACTGCAACATTAAACGCTTTGGTTGCGGCAGAAGGCCCGCAAACCATAGCATTAAATGCGGTTATTCCCGTAGGGCAAGTGGGAACTCAAGATGACTGGAGGCCTACTGGTCACTTTAGAACCAATGACTTATACATTGTGGTTGACCCTGATGCACCTGCAATTGGCTCAGACCAACCCAGCGGCAATTCTGTGAGCAACAATACGGTGCGCCTTAACGCAACATTGCAACCAGCGGATGCAACAAACCGCGATATTATATGGACATCTTCCAACCCTGCAATTGCCAGCGTTGATAACAACGGTGTCGTAACAGGTCACACCCAGGGTGTCGTGACAATTACCGCCAGAGCGGATGGAGACACAGATGTGTTTGCGACATCCACAATTACTGTTATTGATGATACCGTTGTGATTGGGCCGAATATGCTGCCTGGACGCACTATAACACATCAATTTATACTACAGCATAGCCTAGACCTGTTCGCTGGCGGCACAACAGACTACATGGATGCATTTTTCTATTCCAAGCCAGACCATTTGATTCCAAGCACGGAAGATTTTGATTTCTATGTAGCGCGCATAGAAAACGGGCCGCGTGCGCAGGGCAGAAATCTTAATATCACATGGAGTTCCAGCAACACGGACATCGTGACAATTGCAAACAGCGATGCGCTCCACCCTAACCGCGGTATTCTCACGCCTGTCGGTATCCTGCCGCAGGATGTGGCAAGGGGATACTCGTATGCAACAATTACCGCAACGGTTAATGTTAACGGCCAGAACTTCTCGGCCTCTACCCAGGTTCGTGTTTATCAGCCAAATGGCACAGATATTGTGTACCTTAGCAATATTAGCCATCTAGGCACCGTACCCGCTGCTGTTAGGGTGTTGGCAATAAGCGGAGGCAACTTGACTAATGCGCAAATTCAAACTATAAGGGCATTTACGAACTTGCGTGAGCTATATATAATTGGGACCGCAACTGTACCAAATAATGCAAGTGCAGGCAATATAAACGCAGGGTTTAGAGGAATAGGCTTTAATCCGGAAGACCCGATAAACCCAGACCCAACCAGAGGCGACCTTCGCAGGCTTGTTATATATAACACGACTCATTTTGGAAATGACTATTTCCGCGACAGTGTCTCATTGGAATATTTATACCTGCGCCACGCAATATTTAAAGGCACACGTGTAATTGCGATGCCACAGCACAGCCAGTCCAGCAGACTGCATACAGTTCGCGCGCCACAGCTTGAGCATATCACATTTAGAACATGGTACTACAACACGGTACTTTCTACCTTGGAACTTGGGCCGCAAGCCTTGCACATTGAAAGACCGGCTGCAAACGCGGGACTATGGTTCTCATTCTCTTCTTTGGCAGATGTAATGAGGGAGGTTTGGCCTGATAAACCATATCATATGACAATTTATGTGCCAGATTATGCTGCTTTTCGTGAGTTTGCAAGAATGGAAACCGATGTGCAAAACCCCGGACCATTTTTGCCAGGACAGCTCAATGAAGAAATTGCGTGGGTAGTGCTGCCATTTAGAACACTAAACGGCGAAAACCTGCCAGAAATTGAAACACATCCGCCGTTTGTGGATGAAGTATACAATTGGCTTCAGGAATACTACCGCGTAGACTTGCCGTTTGACACAAGACAAATTCCGTTATCGCTTAATTTCTTTACCTTTGCGCAGCACCTTACTGTACAAAATTCGTGGTGGAGGCCTGTTGCGGAATACTATCAATATGTAGAAAGCATGGGCGGAGATATAAACAATTTCGTTATACCAGTTACATCCCCAGGGCCGCCTGATGGACTTACCATTTTGGATGTTATAACATGGGCGGCGCAGGCTGGCTACGAAGGCATTGATGTAACGGGCTATTATCTTGAAGGATACCAAGGAATGCGCGTACAAACACCGCAAGAACAAGCGCATATGCTGTATCAAGCACGTGAAATAAGAAGATATGCAGACCTTCTTGGCATAGAAATTACTGGAACAGGCTTTGGAAATAGCTTTACAGATGCAAATCCAGAGCGCATCGCAATGGATTTGGAAAGATACAAATTCTTTATGCATGTTGCTGATGCTATGGGCGCGCCCGTTGTGCGTGTATTTGCAGGAAATGTTCCTGCAGATGAAATTCAGCTTGGTTGGAACCATATAATTGACAACAGGCTGATACCAGTACTGGTCGAATTATCGCAATATATTGATGCAAACGGTTTTGACATTCAGCTTGGCATACAAAATCATGGCGATGTTATAGCAACCGAAAATCAAGCCTTGTACTTGATACACCAGCTAAACAATCTGGGCATTACAAATATAGGTTTGGTCCAAGATACCGGATTTTGGCGCGGATACCAAAGCTTGCAAAGCAATTTTTATGATTGGTACCATGCCATACAAACAACATTGCCCATATCGGTTAATTTCCAGCTGAAGAAAAAACCAGCTGGAGCTGGCACTGCGGCAGGATGGCTTGACCTTGACCGCGTGTTTAGGGATATTCGCCTAAGCGGTTACGAGGGTACAGTGCCGATTGAGCTGCTATGGGGCGGCGCGGGCATTGATAATGACTTACATCTTTCGCCTGACCCAAGAATAACATGGGACAACATAGCTGTTTGGGAGGCGCAATTTGGGCGTTCAACGGCTCAACATGTGGCAAATGAAGCGGAATGGTTTATGGAGCTTGCAAGTATTGCCGAAAGGCGCAGTCTTGATTCTAACATGGACATTGCGAGCATCGCGGGCGTTTCTGAAATTGCTATAATTCCAACAAACAGAACGGTCACAAGCCCACTGTCTGGCAACACAAGGCAGGTATATGGCAGAGGAACTGCCGCAGACCCAAGAGTGCGCGAGGTTAGTGTGAATGTAAACTCCCTTGATGTGAGTGACATTGTGACGGCACACCCAGGAGCAACGGTCACGCTTTATGCAAACGCACAATTTGGTAGCTCGGTTAGTCAAGTTACACTCAATCCGGGAGCAAATGATGTGTTTGTACGAGTTGTGTCTGCGAATCAATATATGTATGACTTCCCGCGTGATGCGGATGGCAATCCGACATGGGAACAGCAGCTTCGCCCGGGTTTGGAGTCTGGATTTCTTACGGTGCGCCGCCCGATTGCGGAAGAAACATTCTACCGTGTAAATGTTATCACCACATTGCAAGGCGGTGATAATGTCGGTAACGACAATGATAACGGTAACGTAACACCACCGCAGCCGCCTACAGTCCCTGAAGTCCCTGAAATCCCACAACCTCCGACTGATGGCGGGGGAGAACAAGGGCAGGATGGCGATGGTGAAGACAGAATGCCAGTAGGCAGGCCATCAACAACTCTGAGTCAATCAGCTACCCCTGCTCCTACACCGCAACCCGCGCCACAGATGCCACCACAACAATCACCGCCTCTAGCATGGATACCAGGACTTAATCCTCCTGCTGTGTCCCCAGCATTTAACGATGTAGACCAAAACGCTTGGTATGCAAATTATGTTGCATTAGTAACGGCCGCGGGAGTGTTTGCAGGAGTTGGTGAAGGGCAATTTAACCCTTCTGGAGCAATGACCAGAGCCATGTTTGTACAAGTGCTTGCTAACCTAGATGGCACTAACTTGCAAGCCTTTGTTGGTACAACACCTAGCTTTACGGATGTATCACCTGATGCTTGGTATTTTGCGGCAGTAGAATGGGCAGCATCGCTGGGCATTGTGGAAGGTATGGGCGATGGAACCTTTGGCGCAGATACCCCTATAACCCGCGAACAATTGGCGGTTATGCTATTCAGGTTCATCCAAATTATGGGTATTGAAGTTCCTATGGGAGCAGCCGTGTCTGTGGTCTTTACAGACTTAGGCGCAATCTCTTCATGGGCGGCTGAAGCCGTAGCGGCTATACAGGCCATGGGCATCATTTCTGGAAGACCAGATGGTAGCTTTGACCCGCAAGCAACGGCCACAAGGTCGGAAGTAGCGGCTATATTTGCTAGATTTTTAGAACTGGTGCAATGACAAAATTAACTAAAGTTTAATATTTTTAACAGCAAAACCGCCATGACTTTATCGGGGCGGTTTTGCTGTTAAAAACTAACCACAAAATTATGCAGATTTTAGAAAATTATGCTTGACAAAAGCATGCCAAAGAATTATAATGTATGGTATATTAAAAAGTTTAATAGTGGTATTGCTTAGGCAAACGTTTGCATATGTGAAAGATTACTGAAATGGAGTTGTTTGGTATGGCACAAAAATTTGCTACCTTAAAAGATGTTGCCAATAGAGCGGAAACAACTATAGCAACGGCATCTTTTGTGCTAAACGGCGCAAAAAACCGCTACATAACAGACGAATTGCGTGAGCGTGTAGAAAAAGCAGCGACAGAGCTTAATTATGTAAAGCATGGCGCAGCTAGTAGCCTAAAGGGCGACAAAACGGGCATAATTGCCGTTTTATCGCCGCAATACGGGAATCCCTATTTTTCAAATATCTTTGAATCTATAGAGCGTATACTGCATGAAAGCGGCTATGTGCTTGCAACGCTTAACACTTTCGATGACCCTAAGCGCGAAAAATATGCCATAAATCAAATGGCTCGCCTTAGAGTAGATGGCTTTTTGGTTATCCCTACAATAGCAGGCGGCGAAAATACCGAGCATATACGAAAGTTGGATTTGCCCCTTGTAGCAATTGAGCGTCCGCTTAACGGCGTTAGTGAAGGCGAATATGATTTTATTAGTAGCGACAACCTAGGTGCAACCTACACTCTCACAAAACATGCATTACAAAAGGGTCACAGAAAAATCGCTCTAGCGTATTGGGAAAGTGAAATTTCAAGCAACATTTTTAATCTGCGTGACAGAAAAACAGGATACATGAATGCTCTTGCCGAATACGGTATTGATAACGACACAAGTTTGATTTTTGAAGGAGATATCGCACGAGAAGAAGGCGCACGCGTTACAGAGCGTATTTTGCAACAAAAAGATATTACTGCTATTGTGTATGCCCATTATATTTTGGCTGAAGGCGGGATACAATACCTCAGAAAAAGAGGCATAAAGATACCAAAAGACATTTCTATTATGTTTTTGGGATCACCTTCTTGGACAGATATGATAGAAATCAACTTTGCACATATTATCCAGCCTGGTTGGGAAGTTGGGCGACAATCGGCATTAGCACTAATAGACCGTATCGAAGGTCGAAAAGGAAAAAAAATCGTGGCGACAATTCCAGCTGATTTTAACAAAGGAAAGAGTGTTTTGAGAATTTGATTTTGCAAATAGGTAAACGATTACTTTACTGTAATTAAAGCATTTTACATATAGTTTCTATGCAATCGGCAAACGATTGCCTAAAAATATAATAAATCAAGAAAGGAGAGATTTTTATGAAAAATCTTTCAAAAAGAGTGAGTGTACTAGCTGCTATTTTACTGGTGTCAGTTTTCGTACTGGGTGCCTGTGATGCTTTTGGTGGCGGCGAATACCCAAGTAGAGACGTTAGTGTGGTTGTGCCTTGGGGCGCAGGCGGCGGTACAGATTTAACAGTTAGAACGCTTGTTTACGAAATGGGCAACGACCTTGGCATACAAATGCCAGTATCTAACATGCCTGGTGCCAGCGGCTCTGTTGGTAAAATTGATGTCTATGATTCTGCCAGAGATGGTTACAGAATTTTGGGTTCCAGCATGACATCCGTAACAACGGCACAAGTTATGGGCTTTTCAGATATCAGCTTTAGCGATTGGCATGCTTGGAACGCAGCTTTTGCACCTAGCGTAGTTGCTGTAAGAGCAGAATCTGAATTCCACACAATCGAAGACCTTATTGCGGCTCTTATTGCTAATCCTGGCGGCATCACAGCCAGTAGTGCTGGCGTAGGCTCTAGCGGTCACATCGGCGCAATTGCTTTCACGGATGCCGTTGGTGCATCTTTCAACCACATCCCGTATGAAGGCGGAAACCCTGCCATTATTGCAGCTCTGGGCGGCGAAGTGGACTTTACTGCACAGCTTTCATCGGAAATGATTGACTTTATCCGCTCTGGAGATATGCGTCCGCTTGCAAGTCTTAGTCCAGATGACATGACCGTGGTTGATAATGCTGGAAACACAATTGTTATCCCATCTTTGGCAAGAGTTGTACCTGCGGTAGCCGATATTTTGCCGATAGGCGCATCATTTGGTCTGTTTGTTCCTAATGATATGCCTCAAGATATCGTAGATACGCTAAACGAAGCATACGAAAATGCCATTGCTACAGATAATTTCAGAAGCTTTGTGGATGAACAGGGCATGGTATTTGTTGGTATGAGTCTGGCAGAATCTGCTGCATACCTTCAAAGAAACGCTTCCGTTGTTTCTTGGATACTTTATGATGTAGGCGCTGCACCAAACTCTCCAACGCAATTTGGTATTCCGCGCCCTTAATCTTAATACATACGCGAGCTTCATGGTACATAACCCATGAAGCTCGTGCTTAGCCTATTACATAGTGAAGGGGGATTTATCTTGGAACAAAGAAAGCATGTCGATTTTGTTAGTGCTATAGTTTTTATAGCCTTGGCTGCATTTATGATACTTGAAGGATTTAGCTATCATTCTCAAATAACCCAAAGGCTTGATTTGGCATTTTACGAGTCTCCGGGCTTTTTCCCGGTTATTGTCGGGGTTATTATGCTCATATGCTCTGTCATGCTTCTGGCTAGAAGTCTTAAGGGCGGCGCATTCAAAGAAAATATAGAAAAAATAAAGTCTGGTGCGAAGGCATTTGCGACAAAGCAAACATTGTATTCCATTGTGGGCATAGCTCTCATGGGAACATATGTTTTCTTGTTGTTGCCTTTCTTGAGCTCGCTATTACCGTCTGGCATGGGCTTTATAGCAGCCAGCGTTATCTTCTTGGTGGGCATAATGCTATATCTTAAAGCTGGTCACATAGTTAAAATTCTTTTAGTTTCGGGTTTGGTTGTTGGTATCTCATATATTGTGGTGCAGATGATATTTAGAGCACCATTGCCATAGAAAGGGGGAATATTGATAAATGGAACATTTACTTAGTGCTTTTCAAGTGGCTTTTCAGCCTGCCAGCCTTCTGGCCATCATAGTTTCTACCTTGTTTGGCGTTATTGTGGGCATCATACCAGGCCTTACGGCCACTATGGCCGTAGCACTCCTTACAGGTCTTACTTTTGGTCTTCCGGCAGAAATAGCTGTCATATCGCTTATAGGTGTTTACGTTGGCGCAATATCTGGCGGCTCGCAAGCGGCTATACTTCTTAATATCCCTGGCACACCTTCATCTGCTGCTACAGCATTAGATGGCTTTGCCCTTAGCAAGCAAGGCAAGGCAGGTCTCGCTATATTTCTTGCAACCACTTCTTCCATGATAGGTACAATAATCTCGGCTGTGTTCGTTTTCATGCTTACGCCGTTTTTAGGAAGATTGGGTTTGCATTTCCATTCCTATGAATATTTCCTGCTTGCCCTATTTGGCATATTGATATGCGGTAACTTGGCTGGCGGGGACTCTCTAAAAGGCTGGATTGCGGGACTTTTGGGGCTTGTCATTTCCATGGTGGGGCTAGATACCATTTCGGCTTTTCCGCGCTTTTCGTTTGGCATGGCAAATCTCAGAGCTGGACTTTTCCTTGTGCCTTTGATGATTGCGCTGTTTGGCGTACCTGAAATTTTGAAAATGTTTAATAAGCAAGAAGAAAAAACAGGCGAAATGTCCAGTTATAAAATTAAAGAAGGCTTGAGCATTTTGCGTAAAAACCCAGGCGCGTGGTTGCGCGGCGGTATTATAGGCTCGCTTATCGGTATTGTTCCTGGTGTTGGTGAAGATGTGGGCGGTTGGCTTTCGTACTGGTCTGCAAAATCTGGTAGCAAAAACCCAGAGGAATTTGGCAAAGGCTCTTATGCAGGTGTTATCGCTTCCGAATCTGGCAGTAATGCTTGTAAGGGTGGCGCGTTTATACCTACACTTTCTCTTGCCGTTCCGGGCAGCACATCGGCAGCGGTTATCCTTGCGGCCTTCTTTATGCATGGCTACAGGCCTGGTCCGCTGCTTGCAATAGAAAACCCAAGCTTCATATATCAGGTAGCTATATTCCTTGTGCTTACCAGTGTTGCGATGGTGTTTATTGTTGTGCTGCTATCAAGGTTTACGGTTAAGATATTGCAATTTAAAAAGCAAACTCTTATGCCTGTAATCTTTGTATTTTGTGTGCTGGGCGCATTTTTGGTAAGATACAATGTATTTGATATCAGGGCAATGTTTGTATTTGGTATAGTAGGCTTTTTGTTGGTATATGCAAAATTCCCGGCGGCACCGCTTTTGCTGGGCATGGTTCTGGGCGATATGGCAGAATCTAATTTAATAAGGGGTTTGCGTCTAAGCGACGGAAGTGTTACACCATTTTTCACAAGACCTATAAGTCTGTTCTTTGTAATTATAATAGCTCTGTTGATAATGTCGCAGTTCACATGGTTCAAAAAAGGGCTTGCCAAAATAAAGGGTGCGATATTTAAACGGAGAGCCTAAAAAATAAGTTGCAGGAAGGACATAATATGGAAAAAGTTGTTATTGGAATGATTGGAAGCGGTTTTGCATCCAGCTTCCATATAAAAAATTTCAAAAAAGTGTATGGTGTTGATATTGCTTTCAAAACCGTGGCTAGCCTGGACGATAATCTTGAGGATTTCGCAAAAAAAAGTGGCTTCAGCTCTTGGACACAGGACTATACAGACATCTTACGTGACCCAGAGATAAATGTGGTAGATATAGTTACGCCGCCATCCCTTCATGCAGAAATGATAATAGCCGCGCTTAACGCCAGAAAACACGTGATAACGGAAAAGCCGCTAACGGGCTATTTTGGCGAAAAAACCGATGGCAAAACTATGTATGATGTAACAGAAACCGAAATTGCGCGCATAGAGGCGGCAGAAAAAGCAAGCGGCAAATATCTGATGTATGCCGAAAACTGGGTATATTCGCCAGGCGTGCAAAAAAGTGCGGAGCTTTTGCGGGCGCAAAAGGGCAAAATCCTTTATCTGCACGCAGAAGAAAGCCACAACGGCTCCCATGCACATCATGCGGCAAATTGGAAGTTTAATGGCGGCGGGTCGCTAACACGCCAAGGTTGCCATCCGATTGCCGCTGTGCTGTACCTAAAAATGCTGGAAGCTGAGATTCGCGGCGAAAAAATAGGCATAAAGTCTGTTACCTGCGATGTGGGCTTTGCTGCAGAATGCCTTAGGGATAACGAAAAAGCATATATTGATGCGCGTCCAGTTGATGTAGAGGATATTGCTGATATCATTATCACATTTACAGATGGCACAAAAGCGCATGTGGTCTCTGCGGATATGCTGCTGGGGGGCATGAAAAATTGTGTAGATGTATACCTAAACAACGGCGTGCATCGCTTTAAAATGAATCCCAATGATGCCTTCGCGGCGTATCATCCATCGGCAGATGGGTTGGAGGATGTGTATTTCCAAGAAAAGCTTGGCGTAAAATCTGGCTGGCAATATGTTGCGCTGGAAGATGACATTATGCGAGGTTATCTCGGTGAATTCCAAGACTTTGCAGAATGTGTGGCGTATAACAGGGTACCTTTGGCAGGCTTTCAGCTAGCAGCGGATACCATGCGCATTATATACGCGGGATACCGCTCTGCTTTGGAAGGTAAAAGGATTGATTTTTAAGCAAAACTTATACAAGGTAATACCAATTGACATAAGGGCTCTGCCCATGCGATAATAAAGGCAT
>Ga0123352_10014561_pt1 | contig 12522 bp, 11 predicted proteins | sample TergutLab28metaG_FD_89700 | JGI IMG/M metagenome (GOLD analysis project Ga0123352, IMG submission 89700) | Labiotermes labralis P1 segment gut microbial communities from Petit-Saut dam, French Guiana - Lab288 P1 | ecosystem: Host-associated > Arthropoda: Insects > Digestive system > Gut ... | reverse complement strand
TAACATTTTGATGGTACAATTTAAAGAGATCATTGTTTACCTCAGTTTGTTTTATATTCAGTGGAATTCTATCATTCATAACCATAAAAAATCCGGGTTTCTTTGAGCTGGGTATCTTCTGCGGTGTTGAGATGAATTGGCTGATGAGTTATTGCCTTCTTCAGTGATCAGAATTTGTGTTGTAGGGTTAGTGTCAATATGTGGTGGGTCTTTCCATGCAGCAGGAATAGTACCCGAATGGTGCTTTGCTGGGAAGTTTAGCACCGTCTGTGCCAATTTATGTGAAACTAATTTTTTACCTTCAGAATTCAGGTAAAGTCCATGCCTCGTAAAGTGGTTCCTGTCTAGCTCTACCTCCAACACTTTCACCTTTGACTGGAGTTTGACTGTCTTATTTAGTTGCTTGTTGAATTTTTTCACTTCATTGTTTACGCAAGAGTCGGGTAGTAGGTCATGTCTGTGTGGGGAATTTATTAGTACCACATTTAGTTCCTTGTGTTCACTCATAAACTCAGACAACAATTTCAATGCTTCTTTTGTGTTGTTCTTACTAATGTCATTCGCACCTCCGCATATTACCACGAAGTCATCACATTTCAAGGATCTTAATTCTCCCTTCACAGTTTTTTATATTTCCTTCATTTGAGCACCCAGTTTCAAAAAGCCGTACACTATGTACTCACTATTAAGGATTTCTTGTAATCTGGTCACACAGTTCCGTACATGACTCTCACCAATTATTATAAGTTTCTTTTTACCTTTATTGGAACTCTCCACTGACCGAGTATTCACCTTCTTTGTTTGATACGATTTTGCTTTTGGGTTCACTTCATTATTGTAGGTTATACTTGGTGATTTTCTGTAAGAGTCGGGAATACCATTAACTTTCGTTATGATTTTGTTACCTTTTACTTGAGGATTCTTTGTTTCATGAGGTTTCTGTGTGAGGATCTTCTGAGCTTCATAATGGTTAGTGGTTGCTCCTTTGTGGTTAGGTAAAATGTAACGGTTTACAATCGGTATGGAGTGAGTAGACACTGCAATATCGGCCCATGTGGGTAAGACACAATTCTGCGATGTGCTGGTACTGTTCATAGGTGCTGGAGAGTTTCAGACATCTGTTGTAGGTTTATTGCCGGGTTCCTTTGTAGAAAGCTGGTCTTCTGTACACATGGTTGTTATGGTCTTGGACAAGAGTAACTCCTTTTGAAATATATGTATAATCATTTGTGCTGAACTGAGTTCATTCAATACTTCCTTAAGTTGAAATTCACGATCACAACATCTTTCACAGACTATTTCATCTTTATTACCTGTACCGTTTAACAAAAGGGAAGACGAAAGTGCGCTTGAACATTTAGACTCCGCCATCTTGTAATGAATATCATGTCTCTTTGTGAATATCTTTACGTGGAAACGTTGTACTTCTTACATTTAATGCATTAGATGTCGCAAACTGAATCATTTTTATTCCATTGTTGTTAGTTTCATTATGTAAACTTTCATTGCCAATGGTGGGTTTATGTATGCATTCTTTACCAACTTTTGCATTAAAATCTCCAGGTATTATTTTAATGTCCAACCTAGCTATTTGATTTATATTTTGCTCTAATAAAATGTAAATTTCTTCTTTTATCTCATCCATTTTTTCTTTTGTTGGTGCATGGACATTTATCCGAGTACATGAAAACCATTTAGTTTTAATCTCAAACAGCACATTCTTTCATTTATAATTTTGAAATCTTTAACACAGTTTAAAAATTCTCCACTTACATAAAAACGCAACCAAATTTGTGTTTTTTACTTTCTAATCCACTATTGAATAAAGCAAAGTTATTGTAGTGTCTTGTAGAGAACACTTTATTTTATTCTATTTCATTTCATTTTATATATTTCATATATGTTGGTAGCATTTTAAGGACGGCTGGGTGCATCTCCCAATCGAACAAACAGGAAGGCCGGATCACCTATCATTCACATAGCAACAGCATATAGTTGAAGCTGCAGAAAACTGTTGCTAGGTGAATGCAGGAAATGCTGACTTTGGTTGAGAAGCATGATGTGGTTTTGTAAAGCGACGAGAGAGAGTCTTTGTTGAACCTTCGGTAACGACAGACACCTGGGGGAGCGGAGAAGGAGCAAAATTTATAAAATGTGGACTTTGTTGCTAATTATTGTGTCAGGTAAGCGTGGTTAAGTTGTTCTGTACCAAATTGAAGTGTAGAAATTATTCGGATTATATTTGGTTTTATTTGAGGTGATCAGACTTTCCTTATGGAAATTCCTTTGTAGGAAATTGTAATCTTTGTGTTGGAGAAGTACCCTATGTTGTGCCTTAGATTTTGATTGGGTTATTGTGCTTTCTTTAGTGTTGTATATTTATGTAATATGTTGTAGTGTCGTAGAATATATTATTTAGTGAAATACGTCATAATAATATCCAAAGTGGTGGCAGCGAATCCCCTTTCTAGGTAATGGTGTCGGTGGTTAGGATGACCGCCGCACCCCATTACATTATCAAATTTTTGGATACCACTTTCCAACCGAGTTTCCTGAAGCGATACTACGTCGAAGTCTAAATTTGACAATTCATTATGGAGCACTTTTAGTGACCAAAATAGGCTTCTTACATTCCACGTTACAATTTTCATATTCATTTTCCTCCTGCATTCATAATCAGTTATCCCTTCCTTTCGATGAGCCTTCGAGAAATACGCAACCGTATAATTTTGCTTAGCTGGGGGGTAAGCCCGTCACAAAACCCTCAACCTGAATGGTCAGGATTTTTTATTAGGGTTTACTCCCTTATACGACTTGCTTTCACCACAGCTTCCTGAGCATCGTCTACCCTTGGTTTGATTTTGGAGTGTCCTTCTCCTAGGAGGGTTGCAACCAAGCTGAAGGGTTTTCCCTACCCTATCTGATGGACCTTTATGATCCAGTCCGTCAGACCCCCTTGCTCTTTCTGCTCGGTGACCCATGCTGCTGAAGAGGTTGGTACCTCAAACTTAGCAGGGGTTACTCACCTTAACAGGATCCACCTTTAGTAGGCAAGAGTGGGGTAGGAGTGGAGAGGTTTGTAGATTTTCATCTACGCGTGTAATATCGCGTTTATAAAATATATTTTTAAATTTAGATTGAGAAAAGGGCTGCAACTCGTCAGCCCCTCCCCTTCCCCTTTGCGCCACCGTGTGAATTGGTAATGTAAAGCAAGTCTCCGTAAATAAAGAGCTCATGATTTGCTAAAATTGCTTCGGCGTTCTACCTCGGCTTTACCGAGGCAGGGGTTGAGATACTTTTTTTTATTTCAAATGTCTCCGCAGGGAACATACCATTATGTTTGGGGCAAAATGTTGATCGCGAGCTACGGGTTGAGAGGGCCAGTAATAGACAGAAAATCTGAAGTAACTGAATTTCTACGCCAGAACTAACGTACCACTCGAGAGATATATTACTGATAATGCGTCGGGTCTGTGTCGGAAGGGTGAGTGTTGGGTGGAAGTGTGAATTCTTACACCCCGTGGAAATCCCGTCGTAACGAGCTAAAGATATTTTCGCCTTCGCTGCTGGAAACGGGGATTTGAATGCTGGGAGTTTCATTTTGTTTGTGAACGTTATAATCCAGACATGTACCTAGGAAAGGGTGCTATAGCACTCACCACAATTATTTTTATATAACTCGAAGGTTTATTGCTGTGTCTTATAAGAGCCCTTTTCTGAATGATGTACTCGACAGCGTATGATTTGTAGGTCTCCGTTGCAAGCTTCCTCTTCCAGATTTCCCTTCTTACGTACTTCTCGTACTTGGTGAAAATTTTGTCATATTTTCAGTGAGGTTCCTTCCAATCAGCGACAACGACCAGCCATGACATGCGCACTGGAATGTCTCAGGGTGTATTAGTCTCGCCTGTCGCCTCTGTGTTAAAAGTCGTTCGGCAGCAAAGGTTTAATGACAATCCATCGCCCGACTACCGAGCTACTAACCTCTATGCGGAAGACACTGATCTCCTAGCCGCGCCCTCCCAATCTAACGCTTGTCGTTGTACACCTGGAGTTGTTTCTCATCAGATTTGAGCACTGGCTGTGGAACTGTAGGATTATTATCAATGTCTCGAGGGACACGGCTGCGCATTTTGCAGAGACCGCGAAACCCATCCTAAGGTCCAGGTCAGTCCAACTTTGTGGACAGCAGATACAGTGGCTATCAGAGGATTGGGGGCATGTTAAATACTGAATGTGCGCGTTAAACTACTGGGTGTTAACAGTTGGCCCTTTGAAAGGCCGACAACTGAATAAATCCATTTACCTTTCACAATACATTGAACCACATTTTCGGAACGTCATTAATATAATATAATATATATTATATTAATATATAATGTATAACTATTTACTTATATATAAGAATCTACGAGAACTTTCTCTCCGAACATAATTCTACTATTAATGAAATTGCATTCCAACTTATTAAACGGCAATACATCGGAACCCATCATGAGATACCGGTAGCATGCAGCATAAGGGTGCTTTTATTCTTAATATATTTACAAAGAAATACCACAGTTGACACATAATAATATGCATCTCTACATTATGAAGTTTCTTGACACTGGTATTTTTTAACAGTTTTTGATAACCATTAATTATTTTTAATACGTCCATGGACCTTTTTGTAATTGCTTTTACCTTTGGTTACTTTACATAAATTTTTAACGGAAAAGGAGAGATCTACTTAATGGTTATTAGTTTCTGTATATGTTCACATTCTTGTATCATGGTCTGATGATGACCCCAGTCTGAGTCGAAACTAGTCGCCACCTAATAACTTTGTTCGCAAATTGCGTGTTGGTTGTGATGGGGAACTTTCGTAGATAGACCTATTAGGTCTGGATACTTTGGCGAAGAGAAAAAGTCTTTGTTTCGCGCCAGGAATCGACTGTGACTTCTTTTGTATATGTAAGGCGCGAGAGGTGCTGCATGCATCACGTCTATGTATCTATTATACTTCCTGCAGTATTTTCTTGAGAATATATTGAGTTCCATAACAAATAACGGAATTGGATGGCATTTGTGTATAGGGCCAAAAGTTTGTGAAAAGCTGTGTGCAGAAAGAATATACGTATTCCACGCGTTCGTATGGACATTAATTTATAGAGCATAACTACGCAGTAAAATTAAGCACCTCTGCCCCCATACCATGTAATTCAAGTAACGTAGTTACAATTAGCCATGGTCGTTCAATGTCAACTCTTCCTTGTAGTTCTGACTGCAGCCGTGAAGATGGCGGGGTGAATTGTGCACAGTACAGAGCACGGATGGATTCTGTGGTCCCGTGGACGCGAGCGATGTAATCTTTGGAGACGAGGATCATGGTTTGTAGTTGAACAGAATTATGGCGAGCAGTAGATTGGAGAGGGTTGGTACAATATTTTCAAGGTAATGCAATTTAGTGGAATTTATTTTAATTTCGTTAATGTTATTAATCACGAGTAAGGAGGTTCGTCTGGAAGTAAATTGTGAGAAAATTAGTATCTTTTAATGTCTCGTTGACAGAATTCAGGACAAAATCACAACGTAAATGGAAAGTGTGGCATAGTTCAAACATTGGGAACAGTGTGAGAAATTTTAATTTTAATTTTATTTAACGTTCCATAAATCCACAATAAAAACAATAAGTAGCATATAGAACATGCTAAAGTAATACATTATGTAAAATATATAAATGTGTGTAATCAAGCAGAAATTAATTCCGAGTCAAGTACATAAATGATGTTAAATACAAACAACCATGGAACGAGAAAAGGCATAGGAAGACACGAATGTAGTTACAGATGAACAAACAAATACAGACAACAAGCAGATCGTAGCAAAATAATTACAGATAGCAAATATGCGTATGTGAACAACATTAAGATGACAAAATGTTAAGATTTTTTGTGAGTTTTAGTGACAAACATTGATTATTAAGACTACATATTAAATAAATGGTCTTATTAAAGACATTTAATGGCAAGTTATCAACTTGCCATTAAATGCAACTTACATTGAAAATATTCTTCTATGGAGTAAAAAGGAATTGTTTTAAACAGGTTTCAAATTTCCTAATATTATTAGGCATATCTTTAATGTACGGAGGAAGATTATTGAAGATCTTAATGCCCATGTAATATACTCCCCTTTGGTAATATAATTAGATTAGTTATGGGCTGATAGCAATTATTGGATTGTCTTCTACTTTTAGTATTATTCTCTGAATTCAAAATAAAAAGGTTTTTGTTTTTAACTACAAAAAGCATATGTGAAAGGATATATTGAGATACAAACGGTAGAATTTCCAGTCATCTAAACAGATTCCTACATGAGACTCTACTTTTACAACTTATCATAATTCTGATTATCCTTTTTTGCATTCGGAATATTTTTATACTGTGGGGTAAGTTTCCCCAAAAAGGTAAACTGTAACTTTTGATTGTATTAAAATAAGAATAGTAACTAGTTTTCAAAGTGTTGAGAGACATGAATGGTTTAATACTCCTCATTATGTAACATGGTGAACTCAGTTTTGGGATAATATATTCAATATGACAACTCCAGTTTATTGAATTATGTATGTATATGCCAAGAAACATAACATTAGGTAGAGTTGTTATTAGATTATCATTTGAAACGATATTTATATCAAGTGTAGGCTTGTTTTTTGTTTTAAATTGTATGTAATGGGTTTTATTAATGTTTATGGAAAATAAATTTACTTTGAAACATTTATTTACACCATCAAAAGCAGTGGCCATATTAGTTTGAAAATCTGTTGAATTAGGACTTTTGACTATTATACTTGTGTCATCTGCGAAGAATATACATACACTCTTATTTCACCAACACATGCACTTGTGAATCACTATATAAATGTTGATACATTAATTATTAAAAGATAAGCCCATCGCAAACAGAATACGACATGCTGCCAGCATACTTTGAAAAACAATAATGGACAGTAAGTAACTTTAGCAGGTACGAGTGGCTCCCTGAGGATGGTTTTATGGAAAACCGAAACATGTTGGAGTTTTAATAATTTTAGTGGTTTATCTTTTAATAATTAGTATATGAACATTGATATTGTGTGATTCGCAAGTGCATGTGTTGGTGAAATAAGAGTGAATTAAAGCAATATGTACGGTACAACATTAAAAATATACATACAGTTTTATCATTTATGGTTTTGGGCAGATCATTTATATATATATATATATATATAAGGAGCAGCAATGGACCTGAGACCGATCCCTGAGGAACATATTTCCCAGGCAGAAAAAATTGTTTAATTTAATTCTTCGTCTGGGATTTGAACCCTCATATATCTGTTATTAAGGTATGATTCAAACCATGATTTAGCTTGCCATTAACACCATAAAATTGTAGTTTTGACAGCAAAATATTATGATTTAAACAGTCAAGCCTTTTCAAGATTAAAAAAAAATGCCTCCTACTATGAATATATTATTTAAGGCTTTCAGGGTTTTATTAATTAGTTTGTATATAGCTTTATTTGTTGTAGAATCAGTTCTAAACCCAAACTTTTCTTCTACTAGAATACTGTATTTATTCAAGTGTTCCTTTTTTTCAAGTACTTTTGAAGGAGATATTAAAATAGATATGGGTCTGTAATTAGAAGTGTTAGACTTATCACCTTTCTTAAACAAAGGTTTTACTACTGCATATTTCAAATGGTCTGGAAAAATACCTGAAGATAATGATTTATTACATATGTGGGTTAAAGGTGAGCTCATGAAGGGTGAATTTATTTTTAGTAATTTAGTAGATATTCCATTATATCCAGAGGAGTTTTTAGGTTTAAGAGATTTTATTATGTTTTCAGCTTCTTTAGTTGATATAGATTTTAGATTAATATTTGGTAAAGGATTCTTCAAAACTGCATTAAATAGTGAAGCGTAGTAGTGTTATCTAAGTTATGAGAACTAAGTTCATTTTGCTTGGTGTTAATACTTTTAGCTATAGTTAAAAAGTATTTATTAAGAGCATTTACTGTCTCTTGGTGATTACTAATTGAATTCCCATCAATATTTAAAGTGTTAATTTTCTCAGTATTTCTAGTTTTATTGGTTTCTGAATTTACTGTATCCTAAATAGTTTTGTTCTTGTTCAAGGATTTTTTAAATGTTATCTGCATAATTAAATTTTTGGCTTCCTTCATAACAACAGATAGAATTTTACAGTATTTTTTATAATGATTTATGAGATCCAGATTATTACTGTTATTACATGCAATGAAGAGTTCTCTTTTATGTTTACAAGAGGTTAAAATTCCTAAAGGGATCCAGTTTTTATTTTTTGGCGATGTGAACTCTCTTTAGTGGAAAAATGGAATGAAAGATTTTCAAGTAATAATCTAAGAAAGAATTGAACATTTTATTGGCTTCATCTGTAGAGGTTATAATATCGCAAGTTACGTGACTTAATTTAATGAGGAAGCCATTTATTGTATGTTCGTTTATCTTCCTAATTAACATACATGAAAATTCATTCATGAAGAAATTAAGGGCAGAGTGAATTCAGAGAATGCCTGCTGCAATTCTGTCCAGAATACTTTGTCTTTCAGTTTGCTGGCTGAAAATATAAAGAATACAATATCCAGAAAAACAGTTTTGCCTGTCTTATGCAGGTATAAAATTTGGTCCCTCACGCTGACAGAAGAACATAGGCTGAGGCTGTTTGAGAATATGATGCTGAGGAAGGTATTTGGGTCTAAAAGGGACGATGCAGCACGGGACCAGAAGAGACTGTATATTGAGGAGCTTCTTGATCTACATTCCTCACCAAATATTATTTGGGTGATCAAATCATGAAGAATGAAATGGACAGGGCATGTGACATGTATGGGGGAGTGGAAAGGTGCATTTCAGATTTTGGTGGGGGAACCTGAATGAACGAGATCAGTTGGATGTCATCGGCACAGATGGGACGATAATGTTAAAATGGATCTGAAATAGTATGGTGAGGTGCAGGGGGACTCAACTGATCTGGCTTAGGATACGGGCAGATGGTGGGCTCTTGTGAGCACAGTAAAGAACCTTCAGGTTTGTGATTTCAGACTTCTGTTGTGAAGTAGATGAGAACTGTGGTCTTTTGGGTTATTATGCAGTGAGAAGTGGTAATTCCTTATTGAAGTTTTGGGACAGCCTATCATACTCTTGACCCTTGAAGATGTCCCCAAACATCAGTAAGGAATTGGCACTACTGGCTGTGTGATAACCTAGAAGAGCATAGTTCTCAACCTTCAGGTTCCATAAAGTGATGGGATTTTCTTGACTAGCGGGGAACTGGTAGATTCTCAGTAAAGACTACTGCATGGAGTTAGTTAGTTAATTAGTAGGGAGGATACCATATATATAGTTCTGCCATAAGTTCTGTTACAAATTTCATGTAGTTCGCAGCTGGAGACAATGACGCGGAAAGGTTCAAAGGTTGGTTATTTTTGGACTGTTGACTCTTCAGGTACTTGTGCCAAGGTAGTTTGCTCACGTCTCTCGCAGTGTTAACATGGAGTGGAGTTTCAAGGGAAACCATGTGGCTGTGATTGCCCTTCACAAATGTGGAAAATCAGATTCTTAAATTTTCGAACTCTTGAAACCATTGAAAATGTTGTGAAATTTCATGTGTCAGACAATTAAATGTTATAAGGAACTCTGGGGTGTTGAATATGGGGCTCGGTCAGGACGCCTGAGGTGTGTGAGGACCAAGGCTGCTATCAAAATAGTGTGGGAGCAGAAGCAGAAGTCCATGTCCAAGACCTAAACATATCCCCCGATAGATGCCACAACTCATCAGGGATGATCTACTCACGAGAGCCGACCAACGGTTGAAGGGACACCTCCTTACTCCCACTTTGAAGGAGATCCAACAGGCAAGAACAGAGCGTCTCCTCCAGTGGCGTGCTGAGAACAGGCATGGAAACATCCTCTTCACAGGTGAGAAATTCTTTACCATCGAGGAGCAGTACAGCCGCCAGAATGACAAGATTTATGCTCAAACATCCCGTGAGGCGAAGGAGAAGTTTCCAAATGTACAGAGAGGCCATCACAGCTTCCTACATCATGGTTTGGTGGGGGTGTCCCATCAGGGGGTGACAACTCTTCATTTTTGCAAGAAAGGTGTGAAAACTGGTGCCCGAGTGTATCAAGAGGATGTGCTACAAGGAGTTATGAAACCTGTTAACACAACTCTCTTCAATGGTCAGAAATGGGTCTTCCAGCAGGACTCAGCTCCTGAACACAAGGCCGATACGACTTGAGAGTGGTTGCGGAGGCACGTTCTGACATTTATCAGTGCCAAGGATTGGCCCTCGGGGAGTCCAGACCTCAACCCCCGGACCATAAACTGTGGGCTCTTTTGGAGGACATGGCTTGCTGAAAGCATCACAACAACCTGGACAGTCTGAAGAGAATCCTCGTGAAAGCAGCGTCAGAGATCCCCTGGAGACAGTGCGTGCTGCGATAGCATAGTGGCTGGAGCATTTCAAGGCGTGCGTTGAGGCGGAGGGTGGCCATTTTGAGTGACATTATTATAAATAAAAACTTAAAACTACTGCTAATAAATTATTTGGCTTGAAAAGTGGATGTTCTTTTACATTTTCCTTCTAGGTCACAATATACTTGTAGCAGAACTTATGGCAGGACTGTATAGTGGTTGTAACATGTGTCGGTGCATCTTTTACCTAGTATCTGTTAAAACTGTCTTTTCCAATAGCTATTGCCATTTGAGATTTCAGGTTCTCATAGTGGTGCTAATTAAGATAAATGTGGGCCGTGACATCATTTTGGAGGTGCTTCATGGCTGTGTCTTGGACTGAACTGAATATGAATTCAGTTAAGTTCCTCTAAAGTGTTGGTACCTCTGTGCCAGCCTTCATGACATCATATCCCAGGAGACTGGAATTTTCATGAGATGTTTTTTTCTTACTTACAAGAATAATTTTGTGACTTTCTTTTGGCATTATTATTTATTTGATCACTGTGGTTAAGTATATAGACAGATTGTGTCAATTCCATGGATCCTGGTTACTGTCATTTGAAGATGTCAATATACAAATAAACACAGTACATGATACCTCAGTTCTCATATAGTACAATTAATTTTACACGAATGAGAAGTGGCGTATACCTATTCCTCATTAAGTATTAGAATTCTGTATATAATTAACAAATCCCTGTTAACTGTGTGAAGTTTACAAAATTCAGTAGCATAGCAGAAATGAAATTTTTTCTGTTATTGACCAATCTTTTATTTCTGCTTGGGAGCTAGTAATACAACTTAATTCTTGCACAGTGTGTGCTTTTTTAACACACTGTAATTAATGGAGAAGAAAGAATAGCCACAGTTTAATGTGGTTCTAGTAGCCGTACAGAAGAGCAGCTTTCTTTACTCTTAGGTATGGATAAGCTCTTCCATGTCAGAGACTCATGGTTATTGGAGAGAAAAATTATCATGTTGTCTCTACTAACACTATGTTGACTTTTCACAGGCTGAAAGGCCTTCTGAGATCTGGTGCTTTGAAGGAAGAAGATAAACCAATGTGGTATGATATATATGAAGCATTTCCACCACATTATGAACCAAGCTTTGATCGACCAGCACCAGATATTCTGATAAGAAGCGTACTTTATCCTGAAGATACTATCAGAGCGTAAGTTGGTTGCATAGTGAATTCTCTTAAAATTGTGTGTGTCTTGAGTTTTAGAGAGGTTGTATGTGTGCACATGTTGGGCATTAGAAATGTGCTTGAACACAGGAATAAGAGTATGACTTCCACATAATATTTGAATTCTGCGTAGTAGTGTTTTTGTTCAGTGTGCACATGTTGGGCATTAGAAATGTGCTTGAACACAGGAATAAGAGTATGACTTCCACATAATATTTAAATTCTGCGTAGTAGTGTTCTTGTTCAGTATACCATTAGCAGGAGCAGCAGCTCTGGGAGCACATGTGTGACATTCCTGTGTTTCAAATCCATTGAATATTATGCCATTTGCACATCTTTAGGTGCTTCTCCCCATTGTGTTTTATGCAATTAGGAAGGGGTAGGTACATCAAAACACAACTGTTTGTATCCTATTTATTATGCTGACGACAACATGTTTCGGCCACTGTGGGCCATCTTCAGGTCACAAAATGTATAATGAGGAAAACTATACATTGTGTGATCATTAGTAGTAGTGCATGTTCTAAACTTTCAATAAGGTCTCGTAATTTGGTTTATCCACATTGAACTAATATTTTCTCCTATAAGCAAAGTACATAGAGTTTAAAGGATATATAAATAAGTTGTACGTGGTGCATTCAAGTTGTAAGGTCTCCTAATTAATTAAAAAAAAATTACTCACCTTAGGAAGCTGAAAATGCAGTCACTTCTCAACGTAATCACCCTGTAGACGTACACATTTTTCACAACGCTGACGCCACGATTGCATGGCCGCAGCAAACGCTTCTTTAGGGGTTCGTTGTGAC
>Ga0123352_10014559_pt1 | contig 12523 bp, 8 predicted proteins | sample TergutLab28metaG_FD_89700 | JGI IMG/M metagenome (GOLD analysis project Ga0123352, IMG submission 89700) | Labiotermes labralis P1 segment gut microbial communities from Petit-Saut dam, French Guiana - Lab288 P1 | ecosystem: Host-associated > Arthropoda: Insects > Digestive system > Gut ... | reverse complement strand
CAATGCGTGAAAAGCCTCATGAATTAAGAAATAGAATAAGTACAACGGCCCTCTGCCGCCATCACCTTGTAACACGACATCATCTTCCATTAACCAATCAAAGTTAATAGCGACATACAAACCTGTCATATCTTCAAAAAAACTAAAGTTCGTAAACCATACCGTTTCGGGAAATCCGTGTGCCAACGCCTCTTCGCTTGTCATATCTCTTATTATGCCATCAGGATAGACGAACCAAAATTGCTCTCTATCATCGTAGTTGCCTAAAATCATAGGCAGGTCAACTATCAGATTGCCAAGCCACACATCGGAAGCGATTTGATTATAAACACCCCATTGCTCTGCCAGCATATGGGCGTATTCCTCTGCTGTTTGAGGCATGGTATGGTGTTCCAATCCGATATTAAAAATACGCGCTGCTGTTTGGACAGTTTCGGTTTCTTCATTGCTTACGGTCGTGGTGCTGCAAGCTGTTAAAAATAAAAGCCCAAAAAGTATAATTGAAATTGTTAAAAGAGTTTTTTTCATAATATCGCGTCCTTTAATTTTTTTGTCTTTAATTGATATGTTCATTCATTCTAGCCACTATATAATATGAGAAATCTCTATATCGCTACCCTTTAAGGCTATGGCTTCCCCGTTTTCTAGGCGCACGATGGGTCTGGCAATGCTGGCAGGGTCTATTACCATAATCTCTGCATTTCTCCCGTCGGTCAACTTTGTCCAAGCGCCGACATAATTTTGTGCGATATTTTTTAGGAAGATTAAAAGCAGCTCGGTATCTACATAACTCATCAACTCTGCTTCAAATTTTCTAATAACGCTAAATGGACATCTCTTGTCTTTGTAAGACCTCTTGGAACACATAGCGTCATATATATCGCAAATAGCTACTATTTTTGCGAACTTATGAATCTTGTCTTCGGTTAAACCATAAGGATACCCTGAGCCATCTATGCGTTCGTGATGCATCAGGGCTACCATTTGTGCCTCATGGGATAGATTTTGGCTTTTTAGTCTCTCGTATCCCTGTACCGTATGCGCCTTAACAACGCTAAACTCTGATGGATCCAACTTACCTGGTTTGTTGATTATTTCTTTTGGTACATCCAGCTTACCTATATCATGAAAAAGAGCAGCAATCGTAAGCTGCTTTATCTCTGCTTCACTCATTTTTAGCCATTGACCGAATACATTTGCAAGTATAGACACATTATTGGAATGACAAAAAGTGTGGTCGTCATACTCTTGCAAAAACCACATATATGAAAATACATCTTTTTTGTTTTTAACGCCTTTTACCAACGCTTCAGTTATTTGATATACTTCATTGACATCAATGCCTTCGTTCCTTCGTATAGCTTCCAAAGAAGCTTTTATTGCCTTTTCCTGTTCTTTATAGTTACGCGCAAAGGAATTAAAGTTCTCTACATCATCTATCCCAAAAGGCGCAACAAGTGCGATGCTCGCTATAGAAGTGTTAGGGATGGAAGGAATTGTTTTTCTGGAAACCGCAATGGTTTCAATAAATCCAACTCCGTGCCTAAGCAAACGCTCAATTCCCATGCTATCTATTACGGCATCCTTGGTTATCAAAAGAGTGCCTTTGTCGTTGAAAATATCGCTGGGTGCAATAAAATCAATGCTTTGGCTCAGGTCAATTTTGCTGACTTCCATTAAGACTATTATATCATCACCCCCGAAATCGGTTATTGGTATGTTATTTTTAGTTATCATAAAATCGTATGCAAAAAATGAAACAAAACAACTCGAAAAGCTGCTATGCCCATCGGGCGCGCGCTTACTGTACGTGCTTGCCCTATAGCTTGAAAACGCTATTTGTCAGCAAAACAAAAGCGGCTAATCAATGCGTTTGAAACACAAAGAACAGCCGCTTGCCATATATTTGATCATCGCTCAAATTTTGAGGAACGCAAAAAAAGCTTATGTATGCTGTTGTCTGTTGCCTAAAATCATGGCACATTTGAATCAACACCTTTATAAACTCCCCACAAGCCGCAAAAGTAACTTGCATAACTATCGCTAATGTTTAAGAAACACATACGTCCTTATAAAGTCCCTTCCGTGACGGGATATGCACCGAAACACGTTAATAAAATTTAATTTTCAACAGATTACACCTTTTTATTATAACATGCTTCACAGTTTTATGAGGGTTAACAATAGTGACCTTATAGGTAATGTAATCTTTTTAACTGCGTCATGTTATTGTGCAGGGTAAATATAATCCGATGTTATCTTTAATGACATAATCGGTAAAGCGAGTGCGTTTTATTAAGGCAAGCCATATGATGTAATGTAAAGCGTTTTATAAAAAAATGAAAAGTAAGGGAGGTGCAAAAATGAACGAGGATAATTTAGCAAAACTAAGTCCGCCGTGGTACACTTTTTTCAATTTTATAAAACACTCTATCGGCAGAGATAAATGTGTTGAAGTCTTGGAGATGAAAGAAATATCGGATGCTAACTTTCTGATTCAGCTTGAAGTAAAAAGCCGAGATAAAGCACTTGCTTTGGCAGCCATAATTGTACCATGCAAGAGCTTTGGTAATATAATTGTTCGCACCGAAGTTCTTCATTGCGGGCAAACTGTTAAGCCAAACAACCAATTCCAAGATGTTTGCAGACTCATAAGAGTTTTTGAAGAGGCACTTGGTTCAAATCACTATTTTGAATATGTTGAGCACAGAAAACTTTTTGACTCAATAATTGTGTTCCCAGTGTTCAAGAAATCGGTCATCCAATTCTTTAATGATGATCTATCCGACTTGTACAATAACTTTAACGGTGTAGCTGCACATGTATTTTCAGAAGTTTTGGAAATGAGGATTGGTGATTTTTCCATCACGCCATCAACCGCCAGAGATTCTTCTGAATAGATAAAGAGCTTATCTGCGACAAGGTGTTTCATAAATAAAGCTGTCATTGTGGGGTTAGGAAATTCTGCAATGGCGGCTTTGTATTTATTCAGTTATATTAGTGCTCCTCAAGCTTATTGATTATTCATCCACAAAATTAAACTTAAAACGAACACACATAAAAAAGCGAAAGAAGCCAATACGATATGACGCTTTTTATGCATTACAACATAAGCGATATATTCACGAATAATGGCATTGGGCAAATAATAAAGTACAGTTTTTGAGCCGATACCATTTATGTTTAACCCTGCAATTCTAGCATACATCCCTGTGCGTAAAAGGTGATAGTTACTCGTCACAAAAATGCAGTTATATGGCTTATTTTCTGAGTGTCTATCCATCATTTCTTTAGAAAATATCATGTTTTGCATGGTTGTTTCCGATCTCGCCTCTAACAAAATATCGTCTTGTGGTACCCCTTTTGAGCAGGCGTATTCCATCATCGCCTCGGCCTCGGTTCTTGATTCATCACTTCCTTGCCCGCCTGAAAGAATTAGCTTGGGTGCTTTATTCACCTCTTTTTGCTTATTGTAAAAATTAATCGCTTTATCGACACGACCAGCAAGCAGTGGTGTAACTTTTCCATCAATCAGCCCACTCCCATGCACAATTATATATTGCTGGTTGAGCTTTGGTCGTGAGAATTGGCATAAAATCGTCGCTATTATGTAATGTGTAACGTGAATAAAGCAAAGAAATATCAGCAAATATATTGAGGAAATAAAGAGTGAAATATAATCAGGAACTTCAATTGACTCCACAAAATGCGTAGCAATCGAATAACAAATCAAGCAAACAGCCAAAATTAAAGTTAGAGCATGAGCTAGGGATTTCTTCTCTCTCTTTAATACAATACGTGCATTGATTATCAACATAACAATTAAGGCATATACCCCTAATTTTCCAACTAAGGCAAAAGGCATAAGTATAAGAATGAGTAAAATTCTCGCAGCCAGATTGCCTCCATCAGTAATGTAGGGGTATAAATAGTTTATTATGTTCGCTGCAATAGACAGCAAAAGCAAGCTGAACATAAAGCTTGGAACAAGGCTCATTTTATTTTGACTATAAGCAGCGATGAATCCGCCACAGAAAAGCAGTGGTGTAGGTGCAAGCAATGTGGTTAGCATCTAAATTACCCCTGTGCATAAAGACTTTTGTGTGTATTGGAATATGTGCATATATATTAAGTGTTATATATCTGCTCATTGACCTGACTTCTAATGCCGTAAAACGTATCCACAATCAGCGGGTCAAAGTGTTTGCCCTGCTCATTCAGGATGATTTTAAGGGCTTCGTCGGCACTAAAGGCATCTTTGTAAACACGCTTAGACATTAGCGCATCGTACACATCCGCAATTGCCATAAGTCGGCCTTGAAGGGGAATAGCTTCACCCGAAAGTCCATAAGGATAACCCGAACCATCCCAGCGTTCATGGTGAGAAATGGCAAAAATCTTAGAGTTTCTAAGAAAAGTATTTTCGCCGCTTCGTTCAATTATCTTGTTAATGATTTTCTCGCCGGATGTTGTATGCTCTTTCATTATCACCCATTCATCAGAGGTTAATTTGCCGGGCTTTTTTAGAATGGCATCAGGTGTGGCTATTTTTCCTACATCATGCATAAGTGAACATTCGGCTATTAAGTCAAAGTCCCAGCCGGATATTTGGTCGTAGTATATTCGCCTTGCAAGCATCTCTTCAAGCAGCATCTTTACAAGGCGGTTTGTACGCCCCAAGTGGTTGCCCGTGGATTCGTCCCGATTTTCTACCATATCGGTCAGCACAAATATAATATCTTGCCTTGCTCTTTGCAATTGAAAAGTACGCTCTCGCACAAGGCTGTCTATATCTATATGGTGTTTAACACGATTAAACAATACGGCCGGATTAAAAGGCTTGCCGATAAAATCTACTACGCCCAGCTCCAACGCTTGTATCTCTGTGTCAAAATCTGTTTTGGCGGTTAGGAAAATGACGGGAATATCGCTGAAGCGTTCATCGTTTTTTAGATAACGCAGCACTTCAAAGCCATTCATATCAGGCATTTCAATGTCCAGCAAGAAAATATCCGGCTTGATTTTTTCAAGCAAATCTAAGGTCTTTTTTCCTGACGGAATAGTTCTAACTGTGTATGTGGATTTAAGTGCATCTGATGCCATAGCAAGATTGGTCACGCTATCATCCACAATAAAAACCGTTTTCTTTGCGGTCATTTTTTCACATCCTGTCCTTTCACCTGAGTTTTTTTACAATAGTTTGAGCCAAATTAGCTGCTTCTTCATCGTTGCTAATTAGCAGCTGGGTCTCAATTTCATCAATAATCAATGAGGCATACTCAGATAGCGGCATGGCTTTTAATTCGGTAAGCAAATCTTGGGTGGTTTGTGTGTCATAGGTTTCACAGGCTATTGCTAGAGCGCTAAATTTTTCGGAGACGAAAGCGGTGTCCATAGGAGAGTTAACTTTTGCCTCAGCTTCACGGGGGATACTGTCGGCCGCCTTACTTGATAATTCCGAAATAATGTCCTCTAATCTATCTAAAAATTCATGAGTTCTGTTGTTTATCAACTCGATGTCGTGATTTAGGCCTGCGTCCTCTAAAATTCCCGCAAGCTCAGACATTTCGAGCTGCTGCACATTAGCCAGCGCACTTTTCATGCCATGAACCTGTGTTGTGTAAGCCTTATACGCATCCTCGTCCATAACGCCCAGCTCCCTAATCGGAACAATTGTGTCCACAAATTTCTTTGCGTCCATCAAAAAAGCTTTGACAATATTCTCTGTAAGGGCATTTTTTGATTTTTGCCCAACGGATTTGGAGCGATTAACTTCCACCGCCTTTCTTGTGGAGGCAAGCACTTCAGGGGATTGCTTATCACGGATATATTTTATTAAGCAGTTATCCAATTTAGTTGGTTTTACAGGCTTGGCGATAAAATCTGTAAAGCCGCTGTCCAAAAATGTTTTCGCCATGCCCTGTAAGGCATTTGCCGTAAGCGCAATAATGGGGTGTATATAACCCATATCACGGATAATTCGGGTTGCTTCAATACCATCCATCTCAGGCATCATATGATCCATAAATACGATGTCGTAGACTTGTCCTTTTTCAATACGGGCAACGGCTTCTATTCCGCTGCTTGCGGTTTCTATTTCCAGTTTGTAGTTGGCTAAAAGCCCTTTTGCCACATACAAGTTGGTCTCCACATCATCAACTATCAGCACTCGCCCATAGGGCATAGGCTCGAAGTCATGCTTAGATAGTTTTTTCAAGTAATTCTTAGTCATCTCCATGCTTTGTAGCTGTTTTACGGTTTCTGCACCCAAGATATTACCGTTTTCTATCTTTTGTGGCAGAAGTATGGTAAAAACAGAGCCACGACCCGGTTCGCTTTCTACTTTTATTTCTCCGCCCATCCTTTGTGTCAGTGCGTGGGCAATATTAAGCCCTAATCCTGTACCTTGAATGTTGTGGTTATGCTCTTGGTTAAATCTCGTATAGTCAGTGCTGAACAACTCATTTACTTGCTCATGGCTCATGCCTTGCCCTGTGTCGGATACGCAAATAACAAGGATTATATCTTCACCGCTGGCCATTTTTTCCATGCCCAGCCGTAGGGTTACAGTACCTTCTGACGTGTACTTAAATGCATTGGAAAGAATATTGTTTATAACTTGACGTATGCGCAACTCATCGCCGTTAAGGGTTTGCGGCAGGTTTTCATCCAGCATAAGGTCAAATTTAATGTTCTTGCTACCCAGATATAGAAGGTTGATTTGCACTGTATTGGCAATCAGACTGGCTATCTCGTAGGCCGCAGGGATAATCTTCATTTTGTCCGCATTTATTTGCGATAGGTCGAGAATGTCGTTAATTATGGATATTAGCATCTGTGAAGAGTTGTAAATGCGCTGAAAAGCCTCTTCTGTATCGGAGCTATGAGTGTTTTTAAGCAGTTCTATTTCTGCTATGCCAAGCACGGCATTAATTGGCGTGCGTATCTCATGGCTCATTTGGGCAAGAAAACGAGATTTTGCTTGGTTTTCCAGCTCGGCTACCTGCACTTTTTCATTGGCAAGCTTAATCTGGCGCAGGTCGTGGCTGTAACCTACAGCGATATCTTCATCACCACGCTTTAATCGGACATATGTTACGTCAAAAGGAATAGGCTCACCGTCTAGGGTAAGATGTACCCACTCGGTAGTAGACCGCCCTTTTGTAAAGCACTCTTCCAGTGTTTTATATAGTTTCACCTTTGAAGGTGTGTCGCATGGCTGGACATCTGCCGATAGCCTGAAAAAGCCATTTAAGAAATCTTCGGTTTTTTCCAAGCCAAAAACGGACAAAACAGACTTGTTGCAGTCTATCAGATTAAGATCCTTGTCCCACATCTCCACAAAAAACGGCGCTGCATCAAGAAAGCTCTGTGTAAGCCCATGAGCATATCTTTCTTTTATCGCAGACTGTTTTACTTTGTGCATCATCTGCCATACACTAACAGATACACCCAAAGCAAAAACGATCACAGCCACCAGGCTGATAATAGCCGGCATAGTGTCTCTGATAATATAAGCCCTTGGTACACCCACAATAACGTACCAATCCGCAACGCCCAGCGGCACCCCCAAGTAGACTGTGCCTCCGTGGGAACAAAATCCATATGTCTGTATATTTTCAAACGTTTGAGCGTATCTGCCATTGTGAATTTCTTTTATGTTTTGGAAATATATTTCATCTAAAGGGAAGAGGATAGTGTCGGGATGCAGCAAAATATTTCCATCATAATCAATTACAAAGTATGTATAGCCTTCGCCCACATTTTCGCTTCTAATATGGTTTACCAATGTAGAAAATGGTACGTTCAATGCGACTATCCCTGAGCTATCGTCATAATTGTTTACTGTACGGGCGGCGGCAATAGCGATCTCCCCTGTGGTTCTGCTCAAATATGGGCGTGTAAATACCACTTCTCCGGGGCTTTGCATTGCTGCCACATACCACGGCCGGCTTGTTACATGAAAATCTTCTTCAATATCCCAATCACCGCCAAAAACAAGACTGCCATCAGGAAAACCTGCAAAAGCAATAGATACATGCTCCATAATTTCTGTTTGCAAGCCAAAATAGTGAATCACTGCATCCATGCCTATATCAAGCTCACGCAGCAAAAGTGCATTGCTTTCCACTCGATTGGCTTTAACATCCAGCCACCCCTCTAAGTTGTTTACAATGGCACGGCTCTGATATGTCATCGTTTTGATGTTTTTGTTATAAAACGACCGATAAGATATTAAGCCGGTGATAATGGCTAGAGAAATAAAGCCCGCAATGAACAATATAAGATTATGTGGAGTGTTTTTAATTCGTCTGTACATGCTCATTACTCCTATCTATGGTGAAACCATAGCCAAATACGAGGCTTATTTTATTTGTTTTGTTAAGAATCAACAATCCTTCATAAGAGTAGATTTGTCTTTGATAATCCAGCACACAATTCTATTTAGCGGTGTGATAAATGAAACCAAAACAAGCATTGTTACAGTATTAAATGCAATATGAAAAACGGACAGTTGTATAATAGGTTCGTATATAAGTCCCTGATACCAGGGTAAAAGAACTTCTTGTAACGGCCAAACTATTGCCAAAAACAATATTGCTCCCAGAAGGTTATATAAAACATTGAAAAGTCCAGCCCGTTTTGCATTCCAGTTTAATGGCAGAGACGCAATCATAGCGGTAAAACTTGTACCCAAATTTGCACCAATTACAATATAAATAGCAGATTCAAATGGTAGTAACCCACTTATAACCATAATTCCAATGGCGGCAGATGAAGATTGTATCAAGGCAGCGAATGCAGTTCCTACCAAAAACAGCCATAACGGAAAGGTAACGCTACTAAATACTCCTTCAAAAAATCCAGCAATAATTTCGCTGTTGCCAAGTGCCGAACTCATTAAATCCAGTCCGATAAATAAAAGCCCAAATGCTATGCATATATTTGCTGCGTGAACCCATTTTTCATTTTTTGTTGCAAGCCGTATTGCCGCTCCAACAAAAACTAAAAACATAATAAAATATTTGATCCTAAAGGTTAAAAATACGAACAGTAGAGATGTCAAACTGCTACCTATGTTTATGCCCATAATTAAGCCAGTTGCTTGCAAAAGACTTAACATTCCTCCGCTAACTAAACTTAGTACAATAATTGTTGTAGGGGTACCGGATTGGGTAATCCCTACCGCAGCAACACCTAGGCCAATATTAACAAAACGATTAGTTCCTGTTTTTCTGAAAAACCCGCGCAATCTTTCAGACGGCTTTCCGAATACTTTTGAAAGCATAACAATCGCTAACAGAAATATTCCCATCCCTGTAAATAATTCTAAAATTGAGATTGTAATATCCCAAAACAAAATATCACCCCAGTAATAACAGACAAAAGAATAGATATAAAAAATAATATCTACTCTTTTGCCCGTCAGCAAAAACGATTACTAATATTTAATTGTTTTAATCGCCTCTTACAACGGTCGCTGTATCAGCGGATGAATAGGCTGGCTCTGCATCACCAAAATGCGTAACGGTTACTGCGCCTCCAGCAAAAATATCCAAAGTCTGAATGGCGTTTACATATATGTTTCCTACGCCATCCGACATAACATTGACATGTCCCGAAGTAAGGTTGCGCGCGTCAATATCTCCTATGGCTTCAAAGTCAATTTCAAGATTATAGGTGGTTCCCGAAAGAATAATGTCTCCCCCTGAATCACGCAGGTTTACTACTGTCGTATCAGAAGCGAGTGCCGCGGTAATATCTCCTGAGCCGTTCAAGTAAATATTGACATATGGAGAGATAATTACAGCCTCGTCTGCAAAGATTATGTTACCAGGGCCATTGACCACTAAACTAAGTTCATCTTCCATGAATGTGCCATGACCTACTACCGTTGCCCAACCGTTTACTTCAACACTTTCGAGAAGATCAGCCGTAACATTTAGGATAAAGTCAAAAGTCGAAGGAGGGTCATATGCGCCGCCGTTAGATATATCACCACTTACTTGCAAGACCCCATTTTCTATTGAAACATCAATGGTATCAAAATCGAAACCAGGAGGACCCCAGTAAGTTACGACACTGAACGGTTCTGAATGAATATTGATTAGTGCGTGTCCCTCTACATTAACTACAACTTGCCTAATAGCACCTTCGTAAGACAATGTACGTTCTTCGCCTTCAAAGCGACTTGCATCTGGAGCTATACGAATTTCAAGTGCAGTTACATGCAAGGTATAATCGGCTGTGTTTGAAGAACCGTCTGTAAACACACTAATCCTATCACCCGGCTCAAGACTGTCCATGTCAAGATAAAGCTGTGTATATTCATTGCTAAAGCCTACAATAATTTCATATGGCTCATCCCCGTCAATGAATAATCGCAGATAACCCCCTGTGGGATACGCCGTAATTTCCACTACCGTACCGACAAACACGCTGGCAGATGCAGGAGGCAACATACGAAGCACGATGGCGGTCACTTCATCAGGAATAGAACCACCCGTCAAATTACCAATATGATAATAGACCTCTATATGGTCACCCTCATTAACATCTGTAATGGCAAAGTCAGAGCGAGTTTCTGCATCAATTAGCACAGTAAGCCTCTCTGCCCCAAAGTCAGTGCCAGGTACTTGTATAAGTACAATTGTGTTAAGCCCATCGGCTATTGTTACATACTCTACTTCACCACGGAACAATCCAGAATTCGTTGGTATTGATAATGGCTCGTCAACCTCAACAGGTGTTTCGATATCAACTGCATTATCAGTTGCTGGCTCATCATTTTGATTGGCGCAAGCTGCTAGAGCTGCTACCATAAGTAAGATGAATAGTAATACAAAAAACTTTTTCATAGATACTCTCCTTTTGACTGTTATTTTATTTATTGCTTACGTAATAATGCTACTCACCAGTTGACCTATTAAGGATAAATCATTTCCGAAATTCCTTATGCGGGCAAAATTTCTCCCTAAATTCGGATGGTGACATGCCCACGGATTCTTTAAAGAAGCGTTTGTACTTCCCGTTATAATCCAGTCCGCATTCCACAAAAGCTGCTGAAATGTTTAAATTTGGGTTTTGTAACTTCTCCTTCAGCTTTCTTATTTTTATGTGCTTGTAATACTCATACGGTGTTTTTTGGGCATGCTGCTTAAATACACGAGCAAACCTATCTGGGCTAAGATTGGCCGTGGCCGCTATCTTAACTATGTCAAATTTTTGCTTCCAATTCGCGTTCATATACTCCTGAGCTTTTATAACTTCACCCTTTCCCTCGTACTCGGATATGGTGTGTGAAGTTATAACAATGTACATAACTTCTTGATTCTTATCATAAAGAGGAAAGCCAGTAAGATTCCTAACGCTGATTTTTTCTACTGCCTCTTTAATTCTGGTATAGTGCTTGACATAATACTGACTCTTGTTTATAGGCGTTGTAAAATCACCCTTGTTCGATGCTTTCCCTTGAAAAATATGCTCAACAAATTCCCTCATGCCAAGCTTATCAAGAACATAGCTATCGCGTAGGATGTTGAACTCGCCAAGTATCTCACTTATATCGCCAAAATTATAGACTTCACAGAATTTACGATTGGCAAAAACGATTGTGCCATCTGGCTTGTATATTGTTATCGGGTACGGGAACATGTCCAAGAACTGAAAAATTAAGTCGTTGTTCACAAACGCAGACTGAAAGGCCTTGACGACTTTATTATTCATGTTTTTCACACATCTTCACATCCCTGCTCATTACTTACCTCTCTATCAATTAGTAAATAAATTTTGTTGTGCTATACTGCAAAGCTATCTCATCAATACAGATTTTGTTTGGAAAAATTTGGCTTACATTGTTAGCATATTTATCCATATGAACGATGAATACTCTAAACTCATACAAAAACTCTATCGTAACATAATTATAAAGCATTTTGTCGTTTTTTAATAGATTGTATATCGTTAATCATGGTAACTATATCGGTGGTATCGTCTGCTTTTTTAATATTATGGACTATGTGGATACGAAAAAAACTACCAAACCAGAGCCCCTGCACGCTTGAGATTGCAGGGGCTCCGATTCTAAAACACTGACACCCATAAGGTCACTACATTCAGCAATGGCGGAGCTATGCAGGAAACTACAAAAAATCGTATACTTATTTAATATATATTAAATGAAGGCATAGGTCATGTGAAGGTATGCATTACCAACTTTTGACTTATTTTGATGCACTTGCGGCATCACACTTCACCAATTCCAGGAAGCGGTACAATGGTTAGATACCTTACACCTGTATCTACTACGTGCAGATGTAAATAGCCAAACACATAAAAGGGAGCCGATATTATGGAGCCGAGTAATAACGGTGTATGTTGCCCTATGAAGTTCGATGCAATATGCTTACGCTGTGAGGTATGCACAAGTGCATTGTATCAAGAACGGTTAAGGGCATCTGCTGCTGAAGAAAATAGTCATGCCAAAAGTAGATTCCTTGCCCGCATGAGTCATGAAATCCGT
>Ga0123352_10014558_pt1 | contig 12523 bp, 4 predicted proteins | sample TergutLab28metaG_FD_89700 | JGI IMG/M metagenome (GOLD analysis project Ga0123352, IMG submission 89700) | Labiotermes labralis P1 segment gut microbial communities from Petit-Saut dam, French Guiana - Lab288 P1 | ecosystem: Host-associated > Arthropoda: Insects > Digestive system > Gut ... | reverse complement strand
TATTGGTGTGAAGCTTGGTCGCTGACATTGCGGGAGGAAAGGAAGCTGAGGGTGTTTGAGAACATGGTGTTGAGGAGAATATTTGGACCTAGGAGGGACGAGATAACGGGGGAATGGAGGAGAGTGCATAACGAGGAGCTAAATGATCTGTACTCCTCACCCAACATTGTGCGGGTGATAAAATCGAGAAGAATGAGATGGGCTGGGCATGTGGCGCATATGGGTGAGGAGAGGGAGGTGTATAGGTTCTTGGTGGGGAAGCCGGAGGGAAAGAGGCCACTGGGGAGGCCTAGGCGTAGATGGGTGGATAATATTAGGATGGATCTCCAGGAGGTGAGATGTGGGTATATGGACTGGATTGGGCGGGCCCAGTATAGAGACAGGTGGCGGTCGCTTGTGAGTACGGTAATGAACCTTCGGGTTCCGTGAAATGCGGAGAATTTCTTGACTAACTGCAAACCAGTAAGTTTCTCAAGAAGGACTCTGCACCATGGAGTAAGTAAGGAAGTAAGTATGAGTATTGATCATGAAGAATCGAGCTTCGAATCTTACGACTAAACGAGGATTAGTAAGTAATGCACTGCAATATTCAGAAGCAAGAGGAAGACGAGCATGGTTGTTACTCTGCATGCATGACTGTTAACTTGTAAAGATTCCCTTAAAATCATAGTAATGAATACAGTAGAAAACAAAGGTAATACTAAAAGTGAACTAGAGGTCACCGTATAAAGTGCAATGAAGGCACGGGAGGGGGGAGGGGATTAAATGTATAGGTGTACTCATTCATGAACTCGGCGGTAGATGGGTGGGTTGTCAACATCACATTTCGCCGCTTTACCCCCGGAAAAGATCTGGAGTCCATTATACATAGGCTGAGTGGTCCTCGGGGTCAGTCAGGATAGGTGCGGACAATCTTGCCCCTACCGGAGTTCGAAAACCAGACCGTCCAGCCGGTATCGAATCGCTATGCCGATTGCGCTATCCCGGCCGCTCCATACAGTGGGGGTGAAGGTAAAGTAAAAAATACTTAGGAACAGGCCATGAAGGCCCAGAGGGTAGAAGACAAATAGCTGTACCCTTTCTTGAACTTCACACTAGATGGGGTGGGTGCTCAACGCAACGCCATCTCTCCTCCACTGCGTTCGGACCGTCAGGTCTACACAACCTACTATTGAGTGGGTGGGTACCAGCGCCACTTGCTCGGAGGTAAAAAGAACGGAGAGTAAAGCTGACCGCTTAGCTGCATCTAATGCTGAGAAGAAATGGGTGGAGGCGTACTTTCACTCCACCGTAACCAGTTATCGCTTGCGCAGGGACAACTTTACCTTTGCGAGGGTTTTATTTTTCACAGCGGTTGGAGAGACCATTCTTGTGGGGCATAATTCTGTTTAAACGGGCAATCGGATCCAGACATTTCGAAGAAAAGCACTGTCCTCATCTTCAAGGGTTGATAAGTTCTACCACGCAGCCTCGTAATCCAGAAACACTGAACAGGAACTTTGCCTCTTACTTTTGCCTCAGTTTGAGAAGAATGCCAGCGCACTCGACCTTCGTCATCTAGTAGGTATTGTGGATTTCGTGTTTATCACATTGTAATCTGGCAGGTGATGGAATGCACGGCCTCTGTGCTCAAAGTGGAAGGTTATGTTCCTACGAAACCTACCGAGTAGGTTAGCTCCGTGTCTGAAGCTTCTTTCTTGTGTTCGATATATCCGCTTCTAACTTCTCTAGCCCCATCGGTTTTGCTAATTGAAGCTTTTCCTGATTTTCCACAGCATCTCCAGGCAAGTGCCAGGAATTTGTTAATGTGGCCTTAAATGCGGCCACAACAGCTTCCTTCTGTATTCCTTCCCGGTAACTATCTACTATCACCGAATCCCTTGAGCTCTACGTGTATTCAGTACTCCTGCTTCAACGAATACAGAATTCTCCAAAACTTTGCTACCAACCTACCAGATTGCACAGTGTTATGACCCGGAAGATTATATTGTGCAGGAGTGTCCAAATCTCGGCTCACCCGCTAGTGTTGTGCGGCCTTCGTCACATTCTAAATTATGTTTACACTATAAACACTCCACAATAATTAGGAAGTTATGTATACCGATTATCATGATTGTTACACGTTCTGACTGCGGACATGCCCAGGCTGTGGCCTTTTGCCTGAAAAAAAAACTGGTCATTCCTGGCATTGTGTGTGTGTGTGTGTGTGTATGTATGTATGTATATTCAGTAGTGTATAATACCTCAAATCTTACTCGTTATCTTACCTTTCACATTTTTCCGGCCTTTTCTTTGCGTCTGTTATTTTTCATTGGTCACTGTGCAATATAATCCGTAAATGATTCAATATTAAAATAAGACGGAAATCAAATCTATTTTTTAAAAATTTGGTAAAGAAATTTGGCATATGGTTAATCTAGATATTGATCTCCTGAATTTGTAATGATTTTATTGTTTTATACTTCATATCTGTGCTCACTAACTTTTAAAAAATACATTTGAAACGGCATTTAAGTATAAAAACTTTGTTTCCGAAGTGAAGTTGTAGAGACAACATGATGAATAGAAGGGTGGGATAAATTTTGATGAGGATTATTGGCTTGGGGCAAAACATTTTGAAACTTGGCAAATAAATTAAGGAACGCCTAAGGTCACCCAGTCTTTGAGACTTACCGTAATTGGAATGCTGCTTTCCGGAAGACATTTGCATTATTAGGAAGGTCGGTTCCTAATAATGAATTTTTATATTTGTTAATTAAATATTACACACTAACATAACGGCATCCGTATGCAGTGTGCACTATCGTGATTTAGAGTTGAAGTTGATGTTTGGTATCGTGGAATTCAGTACGGGTTATTTTGAACTCAAGGTTGACCAATCATCATACTGTCGGAGCGGAGTGTGATTTCACCACAGCCTTGACAGTCCACCTGCGAGGATAAACGGGTTAAGTACTTTGACCTTTATATAAATTCTCCAGCGATAATATCAACATACATTTAAACGTCCCTGTAAGGTACTATGAATGTGACCTTCCCTTCTTCGGCATGTGCATTTCTTGCTTTTATTATTTTGATTTTTCGTAAGTGATTTTGCTACTACAGCATAGAAGAATCTCAAGAAGGAAGTCGTTTACTCTCACATAGTAAGAAATATTAACTAAAAAATTAAAATTTTACAGCAAAGTCTATGACAACAGAACTTGAGGTTTCAACACGTGTGATAACAACCTCGCAATTGGATGTGTTTCAATTTCAGATCCAGTAACCTCGTTTTTTTTCCTGTGGCGCTGCGGCCCAACGCAGGCCATGGCCTCCTCATTCTTGAGGTTTCTAGATCACACACAACGACGCACCTCAGTCAGTAGGACTCCTCTGAACGAGTGATTAGCGCGTCGCAGAGACCTCTACCTGACAACACACAACACTCACAACAGACAGATATCCACGCCCCTGGTGGGATTCGAAACCCCAGTCTCAGAAGGCGAGCGGCCGTAGACCTACGCCTTAGACCGCGCAGCCACTTGGACCGGCAGTAACCTCGTATCCTCACAGTGTTTATTCCAAAGCTGTATTACTGCTATCCTTCAATCGCACTCTCGGACTTTAATGTGCGGCGCTATGAAATAGGTTTTCTCTTTAAGAGAATGTGTGCACCATTTTCTCCCACCAAGCCTAGCTACGTGTCCTTGCACGTCATATATTACGGTAGTCACACAGTTACAATTCAGGTTAAGAACTAAGGACTGGACGTGAAATACCTGCACCGCGGCCTATTGTGCGCCCCTTTCCTTTATGTTAGCCCTCTAGCAGTCCCTCGCTTCAGAAGAAGCTTGGTCACTGTGTCTAGTGCAGCCTGTGAAGAGTCACTTATTTCCATAAAATTTGACCGAAAGTGACATGCGCTCTTCAACTGAAGCCTCACACTCAGATACTAATGTTATGCTGTATTTTGAACGGAAATTCAGAAACTCCTAAAAATCTCCGGGAAAATTTGGCGTTTCTTATCCCTAGCTATGGTTTACATAAAAACCCTCCACTGATCCGTTGTTATAAATTATAATTAATATTGATAATTTCTTCAGGACGGATCTCCAGGAGGTGGGATGTGGGTATATGGACTGGATTGGGCTGGACCAGGATAGAAACAAGTGGCGGACGCTTGTGAGTGCAGTAATGAACCTTCGGGTTCCGTGAAATACGGGGAATTTCTTGACTAGCTGCAAACCAGTTAGCTGCTCAAGAAGGACTCTGCACCATGGAGTAAGTAAGTAAGTAAGTAATTCCTTCATCTAAGATATTCGGAGAAATTATGAATATTTTACGGAACGCCAAGCTGCAGAGAACGTGTGCAGGACTGCTGCCTATTCTGTGTCGAATTGTTATTCTCCTCCAACAAATCAACGCCCTCAACAAAAACAAGTGTTTAAGATTCTAACCACACGCTCCTCCTATACCGATGAGTGTTGTGGCTGGCGTGTAAGTAACTTACAACGCTTATTTTCTATTTTCCGACTGACAAAATATATTCATTTTACATCGCCGTTGTATAGATATGTACATGAGTTGTAAATAGACAAGCGCCAATGAACTCAGATGCTAATGCTCTTCCAACACCCCCCGTCCTCCTGCACACATACGCACACATACGTACATTCTTATGAGACATTCACTTTGAGCTCTTTCGGATTCTCTTTCGCTTCCTGTTACCTTCATTTACGCCAAGACTGAAAGGTCAAAATGAAGCATTCCTTTGTTGCATTCTGTTACGTTCAGTGTATGGGGAAGGTACAGAAACAGCGTACGCATATATTGTTCTTATGTAACATAAATTTAAACTCCAGTACACATTTATTCCCAACTGATTTGATACATGCCGGGAATATTGCAAGCTTATCTCACATTTCATATCTGAAAGTGACTTGAACACACCCAAAATGGCGACTTACTTCCACCTGTTACGAGTAACATAATGCCGCGCCTTGTGTCAAGGACGCAAGCGGCCGTCACCAAGCAACGCAATTATAAACTGGTAAGGTGACTATTGTTGTGGCTGGGCGTGGCAGACCCGGAACAGGCTACTTGTCCGTAAGCAGCGGCTGGAATTTTCTCGCCGTTCTGCAGACTGGTCCCACCTCGACATGTTACCGCAGAGATAGTGAATTACTGGATCCTCATAGCGCGTGTCTGCACAATTGTGAACTGATTATTTAATGTAATTTTTTTAATACATAAACACAGTTTGTATCTGGATACGTGTTTCGGAGGTACCCATGTACAGTACAGACAGAGTCACATACTTTTGCAGGAAGATAACTGCGCTCTTCTGGGTTGTTACGCAGCGAGTAGTGGTAGTTCCTTACCGACGTTTCGGGACAATCTATCGTTCCCATCTTCAAGGGTCAAGAATCCAAGAAATCCCTTGAAGATGGGACCGATAGGTTGTTCCGAAACGCCGGTAAGTAATTATCAGTACTGGCTGCATATTAGCCCAGGAGAGCGTAGTTCGTATCTACTTCGCGGCGAAAGCTTTAAATCACGCACGGTCGGTTGTGAGTTACTTTTTCTTTGCATCGTCTATCAATACGTATACCGGGTTGTTACTGATGATGTAAGGTTCGTGTCTAGCTAAATATGAAAACTGCTCTTTTCTGGACATAAAACCGTGTAGTCTGGTAGCTTGTTACTACAGTTCAACTCTAAAGAAGCTGGCAGCATGTGTGACGTCAGGCTTCCGCTGCGTTGTAAATGAGATATTCGATCTTCTGGGATGTTACGCAGCGTAGGTTGGTAGTTACCGACGTTTCGGGACAACGTATCGGGGAATGCTTGATACTTGAAAATGGAACCGACAGGTTGTCCGGAAACGTCGCCAACTAACTACAATATATCCTAGAAGAACGAAGACCTCTTATCAGGCAGCAGGTTCCTCCGGAAACATTCATAACGACTTGCTAACTACACGTAATCAGACCCCAGAATAAAACATTCTTTACTGTAATAGTTGTCTACACTTAAGTAAGCAGTGACTGTCTCCTTCCAAATCCATACTTAATCACGACATTTTGTCTCAGTCACTAAATTCAGACTGCACATTGCAAGATGAATTGACTGTATAGGGTTATAATTTGTAGAATGACTTTCAATCCAGTACATAAATTTTACAGCCGGGTTTTAAGGGATATTGGTAAATTTCCTGGTAGCTCTCCAAAATGTCCAGACCAGCTCTGGGGCCCACATAGCTTCCTGTTCAACAGGTATGAGGGTTCTTTGCCGCGGGTAAAGGGGTGGGGCGTGAAATAAACCACTCACCTCCATCTAGTACCGAGGTTAATAATGACTGGAGCTATACCTCTGCTTCCTCCTCATGGCGTGGACAGGCAAAGTGTACCTTTTTTTTTAAACACTGACTTGACTTTGAGACAATTGGAGGGCACTATCTCTTTTGATTTTGGACGTTAAAGAATCTAATTAGTGAAGCCGTCTGCGGTTCAACCTGTATTACATCAGACTGTATGAAACTCACTGTAGATTCCGTAATCGAATGTGTGAATTTCTGGACCGTAGCAGGTCGTTACCCATAAAATTCCAGGTCTTTCTGAACAACAAATGTGAAGTGCGGTGTGAGTGGTTGTGTTAACCGGCCAGACATCCTCACACACACACACACACACACACACACACTCACTTACTCACTCACATACTGGAGTGGGTCACAGCCACAAGGTTTTACTGTCAACGCATTTCACGGTAAATTGGTCAACTTGGGGCTTCAAAGGAAAGGAGTTGACCGTGTCGCAACACAGTGCGAGGAAATAACGCAAGAGTCAATGGAAAACTGAAATGATATTGTGCTGTACATGGTTCAGTCTCTTATACAGATGTCTACCTGTAATTAATATTTAAAACTTGGACAATATTTTGCAATTTACTGATAAGGAAATTCGATAGGATTTTTAGTGTAATGCCGATTTATTAAAAAAGATGTGTCTCATGTGAAGCTTATTTTTTTAGACCAGTTCCATACCGATAGATTTGAAGTTTTCGCAGCGTTGTTGCTGAAGATGAAAATATTTTGTGCTGTTATACCGTTCTGAATTGTAAATGCGGTCAAGCAGTTCAACAGCTCTCTTCTTGGACTGCTTGACCGCAAATGTGAAGGAACTACGCTGCTTCAAAACGAAGGTAAATATTTACTAATCTGTATCGCGTAACATTCCAGCACACTTGAATCACTGTTGTGTTGCTCTTACACGATGATGTTTTAAGATTTGAAATTGACATCATCACTTTGTAAAAAATAAGAGAAATAGAAACACACCAGGAAGTTTCTAACCCCAATTACAGCCAATTTTTTTTCGGTTTGGGTCCTGGGATACCAGTGTCATTCTGTTAAGGTTGGCAAAGTCAGTTTCAGGAAAAGTGACACTGCGTTGAAGAATAGCCTAACAGACTATGAAACCTATAAAGAAGTTAATTGCATTGCAGTAAACGCTTTTGCCGTAGTTCATACTTCAAATTTACTGGTTTGTAGAACGAAGAAAATTGCATATATCTGAACGAAGGTGTGATTTTCTGAAACCAGCTACTACTGTGGTAAAGGGGGTCCGAAGTGTCAATGCTATCAGGCACAAAACTCCACATTTTCCTGTCCTATCCAACTACCACCTCCACAATCGTTATAACTCTAGCCTTATATGATGTTCTGGGTCTTCTAATCGGAACGTTTACCATCATCTTTTCTCCGCTAAAATTTTGTATGCATTTCTTTTTTCCCCCATTCTAACCACGTGACCAGCCCGTCGTAACTGCCGAGATTTCATCATATGAACTTTACTAAGTGACATGTCGCCTGTAGATAACAATGCTTCACGTTGTGTAATAACGTAATTTATTCATTTTTTTTAAAGCTCAACTATTTTAGTGACAGACTTCTTGACGTAAGAACGGACAATTGAAGCCCGATTTTCCACCGATGTAAAGAATTTCTCCCCTTCTCCACAACGTCCATACCGACTTCGAGGCCCACCCAGCCTCCTCTCAGGTAGTTACGACGGGGTCTTTACACGGGTTAGAGCGGTCGGGACGAGAATATATTGTTGCGATTAAGAATTCGTGAATATGTACAAACTCCGTCGTAATTGTTAACTGCAGTTACGACTGAATATTTTTCACTTGAGCTTACTCAGGTCCGATATTCTTAGGATTTACCCTTCAAAAACTGTGGGGTTTAAATTCCAATTATTCCCCAAAACGGAGGAGTCTTAGATTTTTCGTACACTTGAACGCATTCGCAAGAGTGTGGTAAACCGCGGACAGAAACATGTGAGGAATTAGAGGTCCGAACGTTGCACTGAACCCAATATTGAGCGGTTAATTTTAATGAAAGTTGTATTAGAATCCGGATCGTAAGCCAGGCCAGTGTTGGATGTGTCATAGGCAAGTAGCACGATACCAATTCGACTCTGCTAGTATGCATTGCAGAGGAAACGTTCGTTCTGTTTGTCACTATGGACAACCTTTGTAGAGTGCAATGCAGGTAGTTTCGACCTGTCACTATAAACCACTGTGCAAGCTGTATTTCCATGTTATTGTTTCTTGTTACAGAATCATCAGTGTTGTTCGTCAACGGCTTTAGCCTGAAGTCAGTACCTTATGAGATCGACTTCACATCTCCCCTGTTTCGAACCCCCTCCGCCATATAAACACACCCTCATTAACCAGCGTTCCTCCATCCGCGCCTTAGTGTAAGAGAAGCTTGTTTCGCAAGTGCGTAATTTGCAATCAGAAACTTGATACTTTGTGAGGTTAAAGCTGACGGAGTGTGGAAATTAGTTTGATCCTACAGTGTTTTAGGGCGTCTTAATTTGTTCTAAGGTTAAGCAAGGGGTTGTGCTGTGACCTCGTCAGGCAGAGAAGAATAAGATGCTCTGTACTTGACAGCGATACTAATAAATTCACATGAGAAGTACGGCAAATTGTGAAGGGAGGTTTGGCCCTGCCGTTGGTAACAGGTGCGACTGCTTCGTATGTGTATATATATATATATGTGTGTGTGTGTGTGTGTGTGTGTGTGTGTGTGTGTGCAGAAGACTTTCGATGGATAGCCCAGCAGAGCGAACGAAGACAACGAGCAGGGAGATTTCTGGGGAATATTACTAAGTCGGCGAGCTGTCTAGAGGCGGCTGAGGAGATATCATTGTACACAAGCCTCTATGTTTTATAGAAAGTTCTTCGGCGAAATTAATTGCACTGGTCAGTTCTCTGAATCGCAGTTAGTGTATAGCAGTTTCTCGTATCGATTTCCGTTGTGTTTGTCTCTGTAAGGACACATGTTCAACCTTTGTGCCCATGAAAACTTACAGCTGTTATACTGATGTCCCTTTGCTGTCACAACGAGCGGCGCTTCCCTTAGACGCACGCCACAAACTCCACCTGATTTCCTCTGTTGTGTTCTCTTATCAGAGTACAAAATACGAAAATATTTATCCCTAAATATTTTGTGGGCATAAACTTCTGTTTATCCTGTAATTATAACATTAACCCAGCAGATTTAGGGTATTTATGTCTCGCTAGATGGAGCAGGAGGAGGACATTAAGCGTACAGGAAGCAATCCATACACTTTGTTATTAAGAATTAAAGGAAGTAGCCATATTGGAGATAAATAAAGTGGCAGGATACTGTTAAAATAGATTTTAGAGAAACGCTGTGTGAGAATGTGAAATTGTTTAAACCTGCTGAGGAATTCTTTCAGATTGTGCTTCTTTAATAGCGGCATTGCGCCGTCAGAATATTTGATGTCTGTCCAGAGAAGACACACCGTCATATTCTCGTAGATAAGGCACTTTAAGAAACGTGGATTTCCTCGAGATTACGTCTTATAAACCTCTGCGTCTGGCAGCTCCTGAATCTATAGGGCAATAAAAGTACAATTCCTGTAACGCAACAGATAAAAACGTGGAAAATATCGGTTATTTTTCTTATTTCTTCACACACATTTGTTACTTTAAGACCGTTCCGAACTTTCATAGTTAGACTAGTTTCTACATCTACTCCTTCACATGCATTTCTAAAGGCTTATCTCTTTCTCCTGTACGTGTAAATGTAGCTTCTTTGTGCTGTTTTACTTGTCTTCTTGAATTTTGTCTAGGTATTATCTCAATTCCAGCTGATAATCTTATCATGTGGCCAGGACTGTTCTTATCTGTCCTTCATCACGTTGACTATCTCTACCATTATGCTCAGTGCATTCAAAGCAATCGAATGTAGGCAGTTTGTTTTCGTCTTGTGTCATTTTTCCTCATCAACTCAGTTCCATTCCATGCATTCAGTTTAGATAAGATCTTTAAGAGCCTCAGTATAATACATTTTCTAATTCTGATTTTAAAATATCTTATTTACTCTTTCAAACAATGTAGACCTGTTATAGCAGTTTATTTATTCACCTGAGTTTTCATTGAAATTATCAGCTTCGCTCGATATGGCACTATTTAAAACTGTTAATATTTTCAGTCACATTTTCTTTCGCAACTTTTTTTAATTCCTTAAAATATTTTTCTTATATTTCCAAAAATTTTGTTTTGATTTCTGAAATCTTTAGCCTAAACAGCCTTATGTCCATTAATTACAACTGGCACACGGTCTCAGGTGCATATTGTCGTAGTCCTATCGAACATTAGGATCTTGAGTTTGAATCCTACTCGAAACGTGGAAGTGTGTCTTGTTTTGTCTGTGTCTGTGTTATCCTGTGGTTAGAAGAGCGTGCATAGCCTAGAATCCGCACAGCTTCTGGCTGTTTTAAATGCTGCATTGAACTTTCTTTTCCACGAGGGACCGTGACATTTTGGCAGCTGGGCGAATATAATCGCTCAACAACTGAGTTCCATGTCGTTAAATGTGATTTTCGAACTATTCCGGCCATATATCTCTATTGTACATTTTAGCCTCGTCAGTACTGAATGCAAATTCCATTCGCCAATCCTGCATGAAGAACATTCCCACTAGCAGTGCCAGTCAGGTCGTAACTCCGTATTTCGAGAAGCTGCAAATCCACTAGTGTATTGCATTGACACTGCTGGTCCACCTGGGCAATATTAAACCGACTTTTCTTTCTCAACCGGTCATCCAGCAAGTCCACTTCCGCTCCACATTAATTTGGGTTATATTGTCTGTTCGACTGGGTAGACATCGCCGCTGGCTAAGGCCAGACACAGAGACACACAGACCGACTTGATGGAGCACACCGCCTCTGTGATCAGAGGAGCGTGCAGTTTATTGCCAGGGGTAAACAAGACTGTTTCCAGTTCATGCTATAGCTGCAGTATCATACACGTTATTAATTTTAGGATTCGGATTAGAGTTTGTACGTGCTTATGTGTGTACATATGTGTTTATGTATGTAACGTATGACCGAGCGAGTTGGCGGAGTGTTGAAGCTCCGTACTACTATGAAGGATGTACCCCACATATCCATTTTGAATATCACCTCCATCATGGACTGCCCTCAGGAATGATGGAATAACCACTTCTTACCTTCACATAGTCAATCTACTTTTAAATATATACCACTTGGTATGCTGGGAATACCTTACCTTATCATGCGAGGCTGCAAAATTTGAAACTATGCAGTTAGAAATGCGTCGTTAAATAACCCAAGTTGTGTAATAGTTTTGTGTACACAGCTGTACAAGATACAGTGCAGTGGTGACATTTTGTTTAAATTTGGAAATATATTGCTTGTGGCATTTGGCGATAGAATAAAGCAAGAGTGGATACTTTGCGCCCGTTCTAAGTTCTGCTTTTGTAGTAGAAACGCGTAACGTATTTTTCCTTTGTTCGTTCTATTAAATAATAAAAGCGCAACTTATGGATTGACTTAGTATGCAGCCAGAATTATTGTGTTTAACACTCTTAATTTTCAAGTTTTCATTAAAATGCACATGATTGCGGACGACTCAGTCCATTCATGGTAGCTGATTGTGGGTTGGGTAATCGGGCTGATTTCCGGCAGAAATAAAATTATTTTACAAGCGGCTCTTGGGATCACTTGGCCTCTTTACCATTGGCTACCGGGAGCTTTCTATCTGGGGATAAAGTGGCTGCAGCTTGTAGCTGACCATTCGCCTTCACTTAGTGCCGAACAAAGAATACGTGAAAATTTGCCTTCGGTTTCTCGACGTATTCATGGCCTGGAATATGGCATAGATAACCAGTTTGTGCCCCTGCAACTCGGTAATATTCCTTCCCTTTAATTACTAATGAAGTTAAGCCCAGATCTCGTGACAGGATCCAGTATACTGCCTGCTGTCAGAGGAAAGGTATCAAGTTCGAACTAATCCACAACAAATATTAGTCCTCAACGCGTTTGGGGCTTCTGACTGATGTGCCTCCCCCCCCCCCCCCCCCCCCCCGCGGCGCCGGCGGCCACGTCTTCCCCCCCCTCCGCGGCCCCCATTTGGGGAAGAAGAAAGGAGGAACACAACAGCCCGATCGTGGGTTTTTCACCCAACAACAGACAACCCT
>Ga0123352_10014557_pt1 | contig 12526 bp, 7 predicted proteins | sample TergutLab28metaG_FD_89700 | JGI IMG/M metagenome (GOLD analysis project Ga0123352, IMG submission 89700) | Labiotermes labralis P1 segment gut microbial communities from Petit-Saut dam, French Guiana - Lab288 P1 | ecosystem: Host-associated > Arthropoda: Insects > Digestive system > Gut ... | reverse complement strand
TCCGGTTTCCCCACCAAGACCCTATACAACCCCCCTCCTCACCCACACTCGCCACATGCCCAGCCCATCTCATTCTTCTTGATTTTATCACCCGCACAATATTGGGTGAGGAGTACAAATCATTTAGCTCCTCGTTATGCAATCTCCTCCAGTCTCCCGTTACCTCGTCCCTCCTAGGTCTAAATATTCTCCTCAACACCACGTTCTCAGACACCCTCAGCTTCCTTTCCGCAATGTCAGCGACCACGTTTCACACCCATACAAAACAACAGGCAAAATAGAACACAAATTCATATGCAGGCCTCCAGTAAATGTGACGCCTTTCGTGTAGCAGAGTTTTCAATTAACTGTTAAGAACTGCTCTGTACCTTCTTACACCGAAACTTAACATCACCCCCCACAACCCAAGTACATAAAAATACTGTATGTCGCCTGTTAAATTACCTACATAAGCATATGATCTGTGAACAATAGCCAGTATCAGTGTACTGACAGGAAGTATATATGAAGTCCCTGATAAGAAACGTGAAAACCAAGATAAAAATTGTCCCTGTGTAAGCCATGAAGGCATGTGGGGGAGTGGACGTAGAGCTCCACTCTTTCTTAATCTCCACACTGGATGACGAGTAATCAGCTTCATACCCTAGCCACTTTACCCTCGAGGGAAGTGCCTAGGGTGCTCAGTGAATATGAGGCTGGCTGGAACCCAAAGTCGGTCAGGGGGTTTTGAAGGTTCCTCGGAATCGAAACACTGATTCTTCGGTTGTCCAGCCCGTAACGTAGACAATAAAACGACTGGGCTATTTCGGATCGTGAATCTTAAACCCTGGCGCCTCATCGGCAGACGGTGCTGTCCCTGTCCTGAGCCAAATCAACTCAGTCCACTCCCTCCAGACCGGTTTCAGTTCCACATCAATATTATCCTCCCATCTATACCTACATCTTACAGGTGGCCTCTCTTCTTCACGTTTCGCCTCCAGAAAACTTTATACACCTCTCCTCTCCCCCAGATGTGTCACAGGCTCCCCCCACATCATTCTTCTGGATTTGAACACCCGGGTATTCGGTGAGGAACTACATTTTTTAATTCAAGATAGGAATATCCCAAACAAGGAATTCAAATTTTAGTAAATCCAGATCAGTACTTCTATAATGAGTGGTTTAATCCCCCTGTCACACTACAAACATACGAAAAAAAAATAGTTATCCTTTTTAATTCAAAATGCTCATGTTATGTAAATGTTCGGATACTGACATCAGGTTGTCATTTTGCCCTGCAGCAAGTCTCTCTAGTTTGCATCTACCGAAGGACCGTACGAAGAAAGAGGAAGGATGCAAACTTATCTTCAGCCCTACCATGTAAGAATTCTACTTCGTTTTGTGTCGCATACATACTCTCTAGCAGGCTATTACAGGTTCGAATGTAGCTCACAGCATGTACACTTGTCCGCATAATTCTGATGTTCTGTGCAATGTGTTACGGTATACCTGGCAGAGGCACTGTAAAAGGGAATGAGGTAAATGTTACGTCCATATACGCTTTTTCCACACCTTCACAAACGCAAAATTCCTGACCATGACACAACAGCCCTTACACCCAGCAGGTTTTCGTGTATTAATGCGCCAAGTCATCTAACTTGGACACACGGTGTTTCTTATCTGTTCCCATTTCGCTTGCATTTCCCTCTCCTCCCTATTTATTCTTTGTATGTCCTCTTTTTGCCTCTTTATTTTCTCGTTCTTTCTTTCTCTCCTCCTCCTCCTACTACCATTACTATTACTACCACCACCACCTAACCCACCACTCCGTGTCTGTACTTGGTTAATATACTCGTAATTACACTACGCTCCGTATGTTCTACATTTCCATGCCCTTTTTTATATACGGTACAAGAGAAAATGTGACTAGAAATGTGAATTCTGGAGTCATGTATCAAACCTACATGTAGTCGGCGTTCTAGATTACTTTACCTACAAACGGACAAAAGAAAGCCATATGGGACCGACTCAACATTCTGCATATTGTGTTTGGTACCGCATTACGAACACCACTGTGCATTTAACGACATCTCCGTGTTGCCTACAGCATGGTTCACGCTGGTATCTGTCACATTATGTATAACAGAGTGGTGGAATATACCGCTGAGAGTTAACGTGAAATGGTCTGTTTCGCATTTTCACCTTTACCATCACCATATCAATAATTTTCCGAAAGAAATAAAAGGTACAAACATTTCCAGTCATCCAGTCAACTATAATTTTGTTGCTTGTCTCATTCAGATGTGAAATTTGGTATTTCACGTTGAGGAACAAATACACTAACAAATAAACTAACCAAACATGCACCGCGAGACAAAACGACGTAAATTCAAACAGTATTCCAAAACACTTTATTATCCAACAGATGCACAAACATATAATTCGTAGATACAAATAGAATTATTATAAAATATTTAAAACAGGTCCAACATGTTTCGGATCACAAGGGATCCATCACCAGGGAGCTCTATACACCGACTACGTCCATATCAACGGACACGATAGAACCATTACTGTAATTTTAGCCAAGCACTGTATAGAGTTCCCTGATTATGGATCCCTTGTGATCCGATACATGTTGGACCAGTGTTAAATATTTTATAATAATTCTAATTGTATCTACGAATTATATATTTGTGCATCTGTTGGATAATAAAGTGTTTCAATCGTCACGGATGCACGGTACAAACATGAAGAGTGTTCCAAAACTTCGGTAAATCGACGGATTAAAAAGCAGTGGAGGGCTCTGCAATAAATCCAGCACACTAACGAACATTTCTCACACATGTTATCGTGCAGTGAGGTCACTAATTCCGTCATTAACTCACAGGACTTCCGACAGATAATATTCATGAAATTCCATTACCAGAGGTTGTGAATTCGGATTGGGCGTAAGATATGCAATGGAAGGACATTTGATTAGCACATGTGAAGGTGAGGACAATATACTACCAACGACAGCTCCGTTTGGCAAAAAGCAATAAAGTAGCTAACCAGTCGGTCCCACAAAAAAGTTGTTCCCAGGGTTTCTCACCTCATCTGCATACAAAGCAATATATTCGAATTACACCGTGTTTGATGTATTAGACAAAAATAAGCAGAGACGCCTCCCCGTGCTAGATTCTAGAGTGAATAACTGAAAAGAATAATAGAGTCAATTAAAACGAGAGACCACGGCAGGTTCTATCAATCACCCCGTCAATGTACGCATTAGGCACGGAAGGGGGAAAACAGGTTTGTATTTTAAGTGCCTGCCGTCATTGCAAAACACTCCGTTTGACCATGAAACAGTCCATTCGTATGACGTGTTGGAGGAAAGTAGTGAGTTGGTTTACAGCCACATGGTATGTTCTGTAACGACTCTTCTTTTACTACTATGGAAAAGATTCACTTGCAACTTTAATTACTGCCAGAAAACAAAACTGGACTTTCCAACCTGCACAGAAAAATAAAAAGTGTAATCCGTGTGTGTGTGTGTGTGTGTGTGTGTGTGTGTGTGTGTGTGGAGGTTGAAGACCCCCAGGTAGCAGGATTAGTGTAGCACTTCAATGATTTCTCCGTAGGAGAAACTTATAAATACTTACAAACAACATTCTGAAAGCCTCTTGGCAATGAAAATAAGACCAGAAACGCCTGTAAAGATGTCTAATATCAAAAAATCAAACTGTACAAAAGCCCTGCAAAAACGTTAGCGTAATCTATACAACCCTCCTGCTACGTAAATCCCTTACATTTTATATGCCCGGTTTAGTGACAGGAAACTATACAGTTCACATGTCGGTTCATCATGGATATATTGTTTAACGTACAGAGTCTGACAGACCTCTGAGAAGCCTGTCAAACATTCAATATTTATACTGTACTATGGGCGTTATGTACACGCACACAGCCAACAGCCAGCGACACTGTTGTGCCTCTGATCACAACCATCGTCAAAGAGAGGCCCAGCACAAAACTATTACCTACAAGCCTACTGTATAAAACAGTGGGTTCTTTCGTTGCTGCAACTTCTGTAACCCATTTCAGCGGATTCCAACTCCGTTATTCGACACTCGACAGGTGCAAGATAGCTTTCTTTCCTCTAAAACGTCCATAACAGCACTGGGGTCAACCCAGCCCCAATTTAACGGACAACCTAAGATTTTTCCAGGAGATGAAGCGGTCGGAGCGTGAATCTGACCATTCTGTGTTGAGGTTAAGAATCAGTTGACCTATAACTCAACTCCCTTTATGTGCTTTCACAGTGCGGACAAGCAGCCCATTTTCACTTTGATTGCCTCCTCTGTAAGGGGGATCGCGCCCTCAGCCACCGCCACCGGCAACACATTTACCACTGCGTCACGAGACCAAGTGTTCAACACATCTACAGTCAGAACGACGCTGGGTACCGGAAGCAGCGTCATCCTTCAGGGGAATTTCCTGACTCATGAATCATGCGCCGGTAAACAACAGGAGCGAGGCGTAAGCATTACGACCATACCACAGCAGTAGCAGCAGTGTGTTATGAAAAAGATACGACACTGAATTTAACCAACGGCTGTATATGATCAAAGTGATTTTTTATTTTGCTGGGAGCACGGAACAGGTTCAATTTACGTCCAAAAAGAACAGCTTATCTGGAAGAATGTTTCAAAAAAATTGTCTAGTGAGTTAAGTGGATATACTTAGAATTCGTCATAATTGCACACACGTCACTATCACCTAAATGCAGGGTGGTGCAAAAGCCACTTGACACTACAGGCAACATGTTAATGGAATTTTACTAACTTTTCTTACTTCAGTGAGATTTTGAAGGATTCAAAGCCTCTTCCTTCTAAAGTGACACAAAAAGTCTCCCCGCTACGCTTGCACATACGATCTCACAGAGACGACGAAACTACATATGTACAGCATTGCTGTAGCTCAACATCGAGGGTCCACCGACTTTTGCGTCACTCAGTTTAAAATGAAATGTATATAGTATACTTCAATGGAAATACAACCGATCTCTGTTTTCAAAAGCCTTAACCTCACTCTGGTCGCGGTGTGAAGTGAAGTTTACATACAATCGGCTGTATGCTGTTTAACTCTGCTGCATCTACTACTGTGATCACGGGTGTCAAATCGCTTCGAATAATGATTGTGTGTGATGAGACGGCAGAGGGACTTTCTCGCTCATGTGTTAGTTCAACATGCGACACGGGAAAAAAATGCGCTCAGATAACGCTGTCGGTAGGTTACGGACCGCAAGACCGACGACCGTGGTTCGACTCCTAGAAGAGGCAAATGTTCTTAAGTGTTCAGACCGGCTCAGGGCTCACCGTGATTACTATTTAACGATTCTTTCCACGGAGATAGGCGATCGCGGCGTTAAGCTAACCACTCACCTGCATCCAATGCAGAGTTTAACAGTACGTGGAGCTATACCTGCACACCCCATGTCCCTTAATGGCGAGCATAAGGAGAAGTTACAAACAAAATAAGTTAAGGGTTGAAGCAACTCGGTATAGGCATAGACGGCGTTTCAGTTTATTCCTGAATTATTTAATGACGCGGTCAATTTCGAAGATTGCACACTACTGAACGACTGGATGATTGAGGTATTATACACGCACTTGCCTGGAGGGAATGTGCATAACTACGATCTGCTCGGTCCCCGAGCAGAATTTTGCAGCCACGACCTCCTGATACGAAGTAGGAGTGCTAGCCACTGGACCGTGAAGTTCGGTAGTAGAGTGTGTGCAAGAAAATAACAGCATGTCAAACAACAAAGAAGCGTTCGCCAACTGAAGAAAGGCGAACCACAACTACTGCAAAGATACATGACGGTCATGACTTGAGCTCACGTAATTATACAGGCAGAAACCGCCGTGATGGGTGTAGGTAGAACCGTGTAAATATTCTGGACCTTCATCTCCACCACAGTTCGACTAGGTCATAAGTACAGACCTAGTCAGCAACATGAGGGACGACGTCAAAAAATGTGGAACTTCGTATCTCAGAACATTACGTATATCTTCGGTCATCCGACTGGCAATACACTATAACAGATTAAGATGAAGATTTCATACAAGCCGACAAATGTAACTTTCAAAAAATGCACAGCAAAAGAGAAAAAGCAAAGGCGATGCAAAATCAGAAAATTTAATGACTGCACATACCTGTTCAAAACCTTTTAGAAAAAACATAACACAAGAAAGAATGGTGCGTTCGCATTTTGTGTGTGGGATGCGTTCCTGAAGAGCTCACATAATTCAAACCTACGTGTCAGCCCATTGAAATAAATACATAGTAATGGGGTGTGTTCTCAGAATGCATGAATCTACAACTATAATACGTGTTTTTGCTTTAAAGCGTATTTACCGTGCACAATATTAATAAGTAACAAATGCTGATTTAATTTAATGACACACATTATTTCAAATTTGGCACAGAAAATGAAATTTATCTTCATAACGCACTATTTAAAATTGGCACAACAAGTGACGGCACTGTACACTTATATTCGTCTACTTTACGCACATATGAAACTTGATCCCTCCATTAGAAGGAAGAGCATAACCTGAGGAACTGAGAATATTTTGACCTTTGACACAGGAGTAAAAAGCATGATGGAGAAAACGGCATCCAAATTATTGATATATTTGTTAAATGCAATTGGGTTGACAACCGGTGGCAGTTGTATAGTACACACTTATACAAAACAGCACTAAGAACAACACCATGAAACAGAATATACAGAAGAGAACACATATAATAATACGAATACACAAACATAACAATAAAATACATAATTACAAAATTAAACAAAAGCATACAAAACATACAAATATATATACAATGATAAAAAATGGAACCAAAAGAACACGAAATAATGTGATAAACGAAAAAGCAATACAATAAGCAAACTTCATATGATCTATATATCTTCTAATAATGTTAGACACCCTCTTACTAAGACCTTCACTACACTTCACCCAACTAGGCGCTTATATTGATCAAATATTATTATACAATACATAAATCGATGAGGCTGTGCACAGAAGAACTGTAACACACATATAGTTGCGAAGGGCACATATATTTAGATGGAAAATCTGCAGACAAGAGACCACGCGCCAGACTACCTGGCAGGACATTAAAATTTAGGGCCCCAGAAAACAGGATGTGAGGGCGAGCAAGAAATTAAACTGGCTCAGACGAGGACTCCGCACGAAGATCTTGTTCGACGGTGTTTTTTGATAATGGCAGGGGTATTCCTTAATCAGACGGGGGAAAACATGTCCGCAAGAAGGACTATCGTGAAAGCAGATATAGAACCCCGATATTATGGTACTTTCTCAGTTCCTTAAACAGTGACACTTATTGTCTCTCTAGTAAATCTAGAGTAAACGATCAACTAACATATTCTGGAAAAATTTATGTTCCTTTTTAAGAAACAGCTTCTACGAAGAAACATAACAATATAAGCCGATACTGTACACGAAACGTCCCGTAACATATTTAGTATCAAGCATGGTGCTGCGGTGCCACCACTGGCTACTCGGAGACACCAGCCTAGAAACTCCAACACGGACAACCTTGAAAATACTGCCTAGACTTCGAAGACAGACGTTGAATGTAATTAACAGAGGTCTTTTGTTTCAGAGACCAGTTCTGTTCACCGAACGCCTTTCATCTATAACATTAACAATAACCGCTACAAGGGATAAACAAAGTGTGGTACGGAAATTTCAGGCGTTTAGAGAGGTTCTTAAATCGCAAGAGGGAAAATTACGACTTCAAGGCAGTCTCCAGGCCACAGTGAAGTTTCAGGAAGGCTCGACAAAAGACGTGTAAGGGCGATCTCTAAAATAACTGACAGGTTCAAATATGAAAAGAAGTGAACTGAATTGTTGGGATAGCCTTTTAATTTGGGCAGTATTTTGGAGGTACAGTTCGCACAAGTGCATGCCTCTCACACTGCGCATGTTTCAGTCGAGCACAATCATCTACTGTAATTCTTCAGTTTGATTCGGCAAACTATGTGTTCAAGACCACACGAAGAACACAGTGTTCTTACAATCCAGGGACTGTAAAAGGTAAAGTGTTCCCGTTACAGGCCCGGTGTGACCCAGAGGGTGGGTAGAGGCAGGCCTATAGCTCTACCCTTCCATGACCGCGGCACTAGAAGGAGGTGAGTGGTCAGCAGCACGCCCCGGCCGCATTTTACCCCCGGGAAAGACTCGGTACCCATTTTACAGGAGGCTGGGTGGGCCCCAGGGCCGGTCTGGACGGGCGGAAAATCTCGTCCCCACCGAGATTCGATCCCGGACCTTCCAGCCCGTAGTCAGTCGCTATACCGACTGAGCTACCCGGATCACATCCAGGGACTGTAGTTCAGAACATAACCTTCAAATAAGCATACCTCTTATAGCACGTGTCAAAATCGATTACAATGGCTAAGTGGTAACCAAGAATACTGGCAGCTCTGTTGCAAGATTTGTAATTCTTGCGGCCCTGAATAGGACAGTTGGCCTGTGAGACGTGATACTGTCAAGTTTCGTTTAAGTGGAAAATACTGACAGAATTTTTCACGTACGAATAACAACCGTGAAGTTACTCTTACACCATAATGAGAGACAACAGGCTCCTCCTAAACGCTGGCACCTTCTACCAAACTACATGGCGTCATATCGCAAAATACAGTAGTCTTTACAACTACAATGTTTGAAACTGAGCCAAGTTACCGGCCATCTTGTCTCACATGTTACCTTGTCAACATCGGGGAATGCTGAACGGTTTCTTGAAACATATAGTCTCCCTCCCAAACCTTATTCCTTCCTCCCACATGCACACTTATTGCACGGAACAAAGCCGAACTACGAAAATAAATTACCGACAAGAGGCGGAACTTTCAACCTCCACTGGTCATAATACAGATCCCTAAGATAAATGAAAATTCTATGCAACAGGGCCTAATAATGTCAGTAAAGTGAATGGCTACGGGCCATAGACCGGTCTTGAAGTCCCAGCTGGGATATTTTCCTGGTTTTTCAGAACATCCATTTCTTTATCCGATGGGTACCGCGGACTCGATCTCCATCAGTAAAACGGGCCGAAGCATGAAGCTCAAGCACTTTTAATTAGAGCCAAGGTTAAGAATGAGTAAAGCTTTGCTTGCTACTGATATCTGTCTAAGCGGTTTGATGCTTAAGTTCAGAAACTACTATTTACTTTTAATTTCTAATCATTCAACGGCTGTGTCTGCTTTCTTTGTTTATTTCAGAACGCTAAGACTACAGCTTCAGAATTAGCATGATTAGTGAGTAATAAACTGGAAGCGATGCGACCGGAAACAGTCCTGGCCCAAGCTGCCTCAATGGCGGAGGTAAATCACACGACAGACCTCTCTGTGAATAAGACCGAAACCCTGAACACGCCACAGCAACGACCGCTGACTTACCATTACTGCAGTTTAAATAACTAAAGGACAATAAATGAATTTGACGTTCAGGTGACCGTGCATCGTGATAAATCCTTATAATACAACCAACTAGATGCACTAATTTTTCAAATTTATTTTTGGAATAAAACTCTAGATGTTTCGGACAGTTCCTCTGTCCATCATCAGGAGTTTTTCACTGTACATACAACAATGGTATATGTCATACAGGTTTGCTGACAGCTTGCGAGCAAGATCAGGACGGCACTGCAGTTCCGTTCTGATCCTGCTCACAAGCTGCAACTGTAACCTGTATGACATATACCATTGCTGTGTACAGTGAAAAACTCCTGATGATGGACAGAGGAACTGGCCGAAACATGTGTTTTATTCCAAAAACACATTTGAGAAACAAGTGCATCTAGTTTGTTTTATTATAAGAAGACAATAAATGAATGGATGAAGAATGCTGAATCCCATTACAAAAGATTATTTTGAAAAACAAATCCTTTACGTACATTACTGATCTAACACAAACCATCAGTCAGTCAGTCAAAGTATGGTAATTACGAATTAGAGAGTGACCGGTTCAGTATACATAATTAAACTACTAAAATACAGAATGTCAATTCGAATTACTCAAGATACAGTAGTTCTGAAACACCGAAAGGACGCTTCAGGTGCTCACAATTATACTCTCCATAAACACAGCACAAAAAGAAACAACCCCATTATTACAATAAAGCCCTCGAGCACGACGATTCGAACCTGGAGAGAATTTTAAGTATTACAACCTTCAATAATGTTTCGATTCCTTAAGCCACGAGCACACGAGTCAGACACATGAATTCGGGAGCTCAGAACAGTAATAGTCCTGGAATGTAAAATTACAGCCATCAAATGAAACGCATAAATTATCATATGCAACTGAAAATATACAGCGGTTTCCTCCTTACCCTTGATCAATTCATAATTTCCTTTCTCTAAATGCAATAGCGAAGGTTCAAGGAATTTACTATCCGAGCTTCACAACTGTCCCACGTCCACAACTACCGTGCGGAACACGCATGAGATAAGAAACGCCCACAAAATTTTGATCTGAAAGTGTGAACGAAACAGAACACACTGGACATTTTAGCTTAGACAAAGGGTTGCAACTAGGTTACTGTACTGTGAACATAACAATACCTAACGTAAGGTGTCCATAAACTATGGGTTTCACTTAGTACGTCATCGACTGCTGGCTTCTCAGTAACGCCTGTTCTTAATACAGACAACATTTTTTTCTCGTCGTTTCAAAATTTAACTTTACTGCAAATACAGCTATAGTAAACGAACGTGTGATGCGAAAACAACACGTACAGGCCCGGTGTCTATCGTTTACGTAGCATGAAACTGCGGGTAGGCTCTACAGATGACAACTATCCTCTGGATTAAGCGTTTCAAGCAGCAGCTCCTTACCAACACAAAATGCAACACATTTCCAGTAAAGTTCCCATATCCGGAAGATAAACGCGTGGTTCCGGGAATTTAATTATGAACAAATACATGCTTCGGCCCTCTCCTAATATAATACAATCACAGGACAATTTCCAAAGGAGTCAATGTATTGGATCTAAGGTCTCTGATTGAATAAAACAGATTAGCATACAAAGGCACAAAGGTGTGTCCAATTCATTTGGCTACACATGGTCTCCAATTAAGGGCAGAAAAAGAGCCAGTGTAACTACAGGCCTAATACATTCCACCCACATTTCCATACCAAGGAACAGTTTACTGTCTATATAGAGATCGAAGTCGGCTGGGCATTCCTGGACACTGTTCGTGGAAGAAGCATCCTCCGCCGAAGGTCTGTCGACCTGGCGTTACATCCCAGATTTGAACCTTCGTAAACAGTCAAGGCAACCTGAAATATCGCATAACAAACCTACATAAACTACAAATCCAAACGCAGAACCGTAAGATACGAAAAATGGTAAAGAATGTGTTACTGTAGCCTACGGGTGCACTAATTTTTCAAAAAAATGTTTAAGTCGCTTCAAAATTCCAAGCGCCAGAAAGGCGATAAGAAGCAAATTCCATACTGAGAACCGACAAATATTAGGGCCACCGTATAAAATTTAGGTGCCCAGGTGACAGGGCGCCCGATATTAGTGCACTCAGGCTGCACGTCTAACTGGAGTAACCGACTCATATCTACATATGCCGTACATTCTGTACAGATTTATTCGCACCTAACGTTTTCCTGAATATACATAGAATGTAACAGGATTAGTTATCCGTGGCTCAAATTTTATAGCAGCTCTACAAAGTTGGTATCCACGTCAGTGAGCTTTACCTTATACTTCAGTATCACACCACACATCAACAGTTCTAGTAGTAACACTATCAGAAACTCCCCTAACATTTCGCTGGTCCAACGTGTGGCCGCTTATACAGGGTGGCGCCGAGCCGACTGACACATTTCAAATTTGAATATTGTGCCGGCACGATAGCTTGTCGTGGCTGGCGGGAAGGGGGAACGGTAGAGGAGAAGACGCCATTTCATATGGTCAGTCGCAATGGAGCGTTGGAACGTGCAACAACGTGTTACCTGTGTTCGTAGTTTCAGCGACATCGCTTGGCCTGTTCGGTCGCCCGACCTTACTGTGCCAAATTTTTTCCTGTGGGGGTTCCTGAAAGACTGCGTGTTCCGGAGGCGTATCATGACTATTCAAGAACTCAAACAAGCCATTGTTGATTAAGTTGCGGCTATTGTTGAGGACCTACGGAGGCGCGTGTACGGCAACTTCCAGACACGCTTGCAACAAAGCATTGATGTAAACGGAGGCCATCTGCCTGATGTTCAGAAAATAAGCTTGTAATCTGTGGGTAATAAATAGCATAAAAAAGGTAAAAAAAAGGTAAAGCAGTCCCATTACAGGCCTGGACAGGCCCATAGGGTTCCAGGAAATTAAGGCTCCCAAATTTCGTGACAACGGCACAGGATGGTGGTAGGTTGTCAGCCTTACGCACCGGCCGCCTTTACCCCCAGGAAATACTCCTGGTACTCATTTCTGTTAGAGGCTGAGTCGATCCCAGGGT